>VFSW01008077.1_pt1 | contig 15174 bp, 14 predicted proteins | sample 5358111 | NCBI WGS metagenome assembly VFSW01 (sample SAMN11554181, study PRJNA540505) | mine drainage metagenome | isolation source: sediment from site ElyBrook_90M | place: USA: Ely Copper Mine, Vershire, VT | collected 2017
GTTTATATACTTTGTGGTACATAATATAATCATGGGAAAGATTACAATTCAGGGATTCAAGTGTGAGAGGTGTGGTCATCAGTGGGTACCAAGAGATGATAAGACGCCTAAGGTGTGTCCGCACTGTAAATCCCCTTACTGGGACAGACCACGTAAGAAAGATGCCCATAAAGGCAAAAAGGACATCAATACAGTTAATTAAACGCATCAGTATCACGAGTTGTTTAAACAGATTGTTTAAACAAAGTATTTAATAGCTTTCTTTTCATAATATATCGTAGGTTGTTTGATGAAGATTGAATTGAGGGACATGTTGAGCAAGAGCAAGTATTTGGGGCTCCCAATAAACGAGCAGGAGAGATACGTTGATAAGAAGCTCAAAGAGATTTTGCATGATAATGGAAACGGCATAGCCATATCAGACATAGCTTCTGAAACGCCATTTACAAGAGCTACAATATTGAAACACCTTGAGACCTTTGTTTCGTGTAGGGAAGCTTACAAAATAAAACACAGCAATCTTTCGCTGTACTACCCAAACGGCAAGGCAGTCTATCCGCAAGGTCAGTTGAACATGTCAATAGATGATGATAAGTCGTTCAGAGGTACTCTCTTGCAGAATAACTACGGCAAGTTCGTATTTATGGAAATTCAGGGCAAAGAGGAAATAAGCGGAGGCAGTCTTTTGGTAAGGGTTCAGGATTTTTCCATATTTACTGATTTTGTAAATAATATTAAGAAGGAGATTCAATGAAACAAGAAACTGTTGTTGAGGTTGAGGAGCAGGATTTACAGAAGATAAAGGAAGATGTACAGATAATAAATAACAAGCCATTACGGCGACCATTTCAGGTTTCCATGCCAAGAACAGCAAATGACATGAAAGTGGTATATGATGTTTTGTCTCCTGATTTCATAAGCAAGGAGATGGAACAATACGGTGGTAGAGACTATGTCGGTGCAATAACATACAAGATTGAAGAACATGATAGCATAATTGAGAATTACAACAAGTCATACGGGCAAACTACATTACAAGACGTAGAGTTCACGAGGAACATCAGAGATTACCTGTCAAAATATAAGTTGAAACTTATAGACTTTGATACTGAAACGTACAGGAACAGGAATCCCAACAACCTGAATAAGTACTTGAAAATGGAAGGCTTGCCATCGTATTTCAGGGATTACCTGATTGCATTACGCAAGGCAAAGAAGAATGATTTGGAGAATATTCACACTGAATTTTGGAGAAGCATGTTTGTGGGTAGCGGTGGTAAGAGAGGTACTGAACGCATAACTCACTTTATGGCATGGGGCAAGGCAAGTGTAGAAAGCAGACAAGCTGACAAGTTTATGCCACAAGTTCCGTACATAAAGAACCATGACGCAAAGGATGAGCTAATAAAATATACAGATGACATAAACAGAACGGCATATGACCTTTACAATGACTATTCTGCTTATTGTGGAGTACTTGACATGACTGTTTTCAGGAATGCTAACAGTATAAGGCAGTTCTCTGATAGCGTCTCCACAGCAAAGCAGAAGTTTATCATGATAAAACTGCTTCAAACGAACATGATAACCTCAATAGGTTTCGGCGACTATGCAAAGAAGAACTTTGAGATATTCCTCAAAACCTTGAAGGACATAAAAACAGTAAATCCTGATAAGACGATAGGTCTGCTTGCAGGAGGCGGTTTTGGGTATTCAATCTTGGGAAGTGGTGCAATAGACTTCTTCACGGATACGGTAAATAATTATCCACAGGAGGGGTTCCCGATAGGGTCAAATAGGCACAGGGCATTACTGCATCCAAAGACGCTGACCCTTGAACCAATTGAAGGTGTATTAGACCATCAGGCAAAGAATAACGGCGAATTGTTCTACAAGAACAGCATAGCAGAGAAATACATCGGTGTGAATGTACAAAATACCGACAAGCAAGAGTGGAGCATGGATTGCAGAAGGATGGGATTACTTATGTGGCAACAGAGGATGTATGGGCTACTTAACACGGCAAGAATGCATATGGACAGAATGAGGTTTGACGAGGTATATAACAGCGACTACGCAAACATAGGTTCAATTATAGAGAACGTATGCAATATGTAAATTCGCCAGTGTGATAAAATGCCAGACGATTATTACAAAATATTAGGGGTACCACAGAATGCAAGTCCAGAACAGGTAAAAAATGCATATAGAGATATGGCACTCAAATATCATCCTGATAAGAATCATGATGCAGACGCAACGAAAAGGATGCAGGAAATAAATATTGCGTATGCTACACTTAGCAACCCAGATGCACGAAAGCAGTATGACCTTCTATACGCTACCACTTTCTCCCAGACTAAACAGTCCAGTATGCCCATTCAGACCAAAATGCTACTACCTACACGTTCAATTCTCAACAGACGTGGCAAGATTTGTTTGATAATATTCAAAGGTATAATCAGTACAGAACTGATAGTTCAGAATATGGAAACATGTGAAAGCAGAAGCGGTTGGGCATATAATAGTTGATGGTTTGGGACTGTTTTTTGATTGGTTAAGTAAGAGATAATGCTTTTTAATGCAACTTATGGCGTTTTCGTGCATAATTGACTTTTAGTGCAAAGCCTAGCAACCCGCATGGTATATATATCTCCAAAAAGGAAATTATCATGTGATAAAAATGGAAACATGCATGCAGGAAAGGCTTCATCTGGGAAACCAAATGGCCGGAATGCTCAGGCACGGCGAAACCGCAAGGAAGTTCCTGGTTGCGACGGCATCGCTGTCGGCAGCAGCATTCGGGGTTTCCTTTGCCGACTACATGTACCAGTTTGCAAGAATGCCCCCAAGCGTTTTCGGGTCCATTTCTTTGGCAACATCAGGCGTTGCGATAACATCGTGGATTGCATCCGAGCATCTCAAAAGCCGGAATGAAAGAGCCAAAACTATTCTTAGGCGGCTCTGGAACTGATTCAACGATCAAGTGGTAAAATGATGTTTAAGAAGAGCAAGGCAAACCAAAAGCAACTGCCCGCGGATCTGCAAGCAAGGATGGTGCTCACCCCAGATATCCTTGCCGATCTGGAAGCCATAGACAGGGAACAGCCCCACAGGAAGAGCACGCTCAAAGTGCTCGCGCTGATGCGCTCAAGGTCGGGGAGCATGTCCGATGTGATAGGCCCTGTCGCCGAGGGGGCCGTAAAGTCCAGAAAGATAGCAGGCATGGTGGGGAACCTGCTGCTGGATTCAACATCATGCATGTCGCGCCACGGCAGGGAGGTAATAGATGAATTTGCAACAGCCCTTGCAAAGGACTATCCGGAAGTTTTGCAGGTCAGGGTATCCGGGCATGGCACCGGTATCCCGATCGCGCATTATGCGTCATTCTACAGGCCCGCCGCAGAGATGATGTTCAAGGTGCGCGCACACATGTTCGACCTTGCAATAACATCGCCTGGCTCCGATCAGGATGCAAGCAGCTCAGACTCCCTGATAGTATGGCTTGCCGAGCACGAATCCGTGCTTGAGATGATGGCGAGGGACAACCCCATTCTGCTATACAGGCCGGTGCACGACATGAGCACGCCCGAAATTGTGGCGCTTGCCGAGGCATTGATAGAGGGAAGGCTTGACAGGTTGTCAAAAAGCAATTCAAGCAACGTCGCAAATGTGACGAAATCAATATCAACGATAATAAATGTTGACCGTGCCTTCCTGGATGTTGTTTACGAGAGGCTCACCAAGGCAAGCGAGGATTCGGAAACGTTCGAGCGCCTTAGCCTTTCCAGGGGCAATAAGCTCAGCGACAACGACCGGTCAAACATGGAGGATCTTGCAAAAAGGGCAAGGAAGATCGAATCCGGCATAACAGAGGTGCTCAGGAGGCTGAACAGAAAATCAACCTTCCCATAGAAGGCAGAACCTCGAGCTGAGCTTCAATCCGTCGGATTTGTCGAAAATGAATTCAGGATTGGAATACTCCTTGATGAATGATCGCGCCCCAGAAATTATATCATTCCTAACATCCTCGCTAACCGACATCTGCAGTCCTATCCTTTTCAGTATTGCCCTTGCAACAAGAATCTTGTAATGATCAAGGCTTTCAATCCCGTATTGTGACATGCCCTGTATGCTCGGCAGTTCCATAAGCTCCTTGCGATCCTCAGGAACAAGCCGCAGCAGGTTCCCTATCCTTTCAGCATCCCATCTCCCTATTGCTATTACCCCGTGATAAAGGAAGGCACCGCTCGCATTGATTCGTTGGCCATTCCCCGCTATCGGCCTGCCATCCACCCTGATGCTGTACGACTTGCCAAGAGATACCCCGTCGCTTCCGGTCACGTCGCTTATGGCATCTGCAACTATCCTGCCAAGCTCTGCATGTATTTTTTCCTGGGTATGCAGCCAATCCTCCTTATGCCCCTCAACCCTTCCTGTTATGCTGTATGCGAGAACGCCATCATCCAGGTAAATGGGCTTGCCTCCTGTTTTCCTCCTTGAAACGTCTGTCCCGTTGAGGTTTTCCATTTTTATGTTGCCTGGGTGGTCCGAACTTGATAGTATTATTGTTGGTTTCGTAAAAGAATAAAACCTTACCGCCGAATCCCCTGTCCGTTCTGACATGCTGAGCATCGACTCGTCTATCGCCATGTTCTCCGCCGCGCCAAGGCAGTCATATCCGATGTACCTGGGATTCCTTAGGATAACCTTTCCCATTCTTGCCAACCTTTCCATTATTATCACGATTCAGGCAATTGCGAATACCGCCATTGCCGCAAGCCCCGCCACAATCCCGCAAAGGAAGTTCGAGGTGAACTTGTTTCCTATCCCATGCTCCTCGAAGTACCCTGCCATTGTGTCAACAACGCTGCCTATGAACCCCCCGACTACTATTGCGGCGACCGCCTTTTCCGTGCCGAAGCGGTAAGCGCTCTTATATAATGCTAATGTCGGGGCAATTGTCAAAACGAGCAGCGCGACAACTGCAGCCCCGATTATGCCAGCAACCGTGCCCAGCAGCGTAACCCCTCCTGAGGTGCCTTTGCTCACTCTCTTCATTGTGAATATCATCCTCGGCTTGCCGTTTAGCACGCCAATCTCGCTGTTGAACTTGTCTGCGGTTATGCCTGCCACTGCCGCAACGAACCCTATGGCCGCAAGCAGTGCGATTGTTCCGTTGTCAAGCCTTATCGCCCCGTAGAAGATGGCCGCCATGGCAAGCGGCGGTATCCCGTTTGCAAGAACGTTCCTTATGCCACGGCTTTCCTGTCCCAGCCCACTCCTTTTCTTGTACCTGTACCCTGTATATGTCACTATTGCGGAAAGGACAAGGAAGAACAGCATGCAGACAAGGAAGAAGTAGCCAAGGCCCAAGCCCAGGCCTATTAGCATTATCCCGAATACAATAGCGAGCAGCACTCCCCCGATATCAAGCGTCAGAAACTCCATAGGACATTCCATAATTATAGTATAATTCCGGTATTTGGGAAGGTTTTTAAACCTATTTTACCTTACAATATAACGGGTTCTCTACTGTAGGAAGGTCGTGAAAAACTGGTCGTCTTGCCAGCGTTGCAATACACGCTGGCACTCTTTCTTGGATTTTGATTCCATTGCTGTCTAGCATCGGCTTCCCCAATTGATTCATATTAGAACCGATAGCCTAAATAGGTTTTGTAAGCGAATGCGCGGGTATTCATTCCAGTCATAGCTGTATGCTCCCTCCTCCCATATTGAAGCCGCCGCCAAGGCCTCCTCCGCCGAAGCCCTGGTTTCCCATGCCAAAGCCTCCGCTCATGATTCCCGGACTTGATCCCTGGCCCTTCATGAGCAGCAATTCAAGCGCCACAAGGAATTCAAGCAGCGTCTGGGTATCCACCCCTTTTCCGGTTACCTGCAGCACGTACGGGTTTGTATATGCGCCCATGGCTAAAGCGGCAAGCCTGCCCAATACTCCGCTGCTCCCGCCTGCCATCTTCCTTGTGACTTTTGCGACGGGATTGCCATCGCTGTCGACTATGTCGAATTCCATGTCAAGGAAGTTGCCGCTTGCGGTTGCTACGATGTTGCCGCTGGCGTCCTTGATTTCGATAGCCTTTAGCGTTGCGAAGCCGCCCACAAGCTGCAGAGGCACCTTCACAACCCCGATTATTGCGTCTTTCGGGCCAGTCCTGCGGATGTCATACTCTGGCGTTGCCGCGATGTTCTGGTGTGTTATCGTTGCTAGCACCTTCCCGTCCATAGTTTCCAGTGTCTGCTGAGTGACCAGCGCCCTTCCCTGGCTTTTCAGGACGGGATTGCCATCCTCGTCAGTAAAGCTAAGCGTTAGGGATGCGTTGAGCCCGCTCTTGAATGTCCTCTGCACTACGTACGTCGTCAATGATAATGGGTCTGCCATGATTCCACCAGCGTATTAAATGCATAATAAATCCCTATAAATGTTTCCTAAGATGACAGCATTGCAAAGGGATCTTTTAGGTATGAAACCGCTTCAGACCCAAGCCACAACCAGTAAGATTCTGCTTATTTTACAAATCAGGCAGCCGCAAACTAATATTAATACTTATTTATCCATAATTTACTCATACAAAACCTGATTTTCATGGCCAAGGAAAAAGCGATAAAAGAGCTGGAAGACTTGCCAGGCATAGGCCCCACAACAGCGGAGAAGCTGAGGGGCCTTGGCATAGACTCCCTTGACAAGATTGCCACGCTTTCCCCCCATGAACTCAACGAGATGTCAGGGGTCAGCGTCGAGGCAGCGAAGAAGGCCATCCAGGCCGCAATCGACTCAACAACGCTGGAATACAGCACCGGAAGCTCCGTATACTCGAAAAGGAAGGATGTAGGAAAGATATCAACGGGGGCTGACAGCCTCAACGACCTCATAGGCGGGGGCGTGGAGGCATGCGCAATAACTGAGGCATACGGCAAGTTCGCAAGCGGCAAGACACAGCTGGGATTCCAGCTTACCGTTGACGCACAGCTGCCTGTAGGCAAAGGGGGCCTCGGCGGCTCCGTGCTGTTCATAGACTGCGAGGGCACGTTCAGGCCGGAAAGGATAGAATCGATAGCGAAGGCTGCGGGGCTTGATCCCGAGCAGGTGCTGGAGAACATATACGTCGTGCGCGCCACGACAACGGACCAGCAGGTGCTCACCCTAGAAAAGGCGGACAAGCTGATAGTCGAGAAGAACATAAAGCTGATTGTGGTCGACTCGATAACCGCGCTGTTCAGGTCAGAGTTCCTTGGAAGGGGTGCGCTCGGGGAGCGCCAGCAGAAGCTCAACCAGCACATCCACAGGCTGCAGACGCTTGCAGACAAGTACGACCTTGCCGTATACATAACAAACCAGGTCATGGACAACCCCGGAATACTGTTCGGCGACCCGACAACGCCGATAGGCGGCAACGTGCTCGCTCATGCCGCTACCACAAGGCTGTACATGAAGAAGAGCAAGGAGGAGAAGAGGATAGCGAGGCTCGTCGACTCGCCCAACATGCCCGAAGGCGAGGCGGTCATAAAGATAACCGCCAACGGGATAAAAGACTGATCCGATGCTGTTTCTCATAGGCTTGGGGCTTTCCGAGAAGGAAATTCCGGTAGGGGCAATAGAGGCGTGCAAGAACTGTCAGGAGCTCTACATGGACAGGTTCACCAGCAAGATAACCCAAAACATGTCCGCAGCGATTTCGGAAAGCACCGGCAAGCGCATCACCGAGTTGTCAAGGGACGAGATGGAGGAAAATTCAGGCACGATAATAAAAATGGCTGCGTCAAAGAACGTCGCGGTGCTGGTCGGCGGCGATCCTCTCATAGCCACGACGCACAAGATCCTCTACATAGGGGCAAAGGAGCATGGCGTGCAGGTCGGAATAATACACGCCAATTCTATAGTACCAACGATAATGGGGGAGTCCGGCCTTGACTTCTACAGGTTCGGCGCCCCGTGCACGATACCAAAGTGGTCGGAGCACTACAAGCCAACGTCATTCTACAACAAGATATTCGCCAACATGCAGAACAGCCAGCACAGCATACTCCTTTTGGACTATGATTACAGGAACGAATCCACGCTGCAGGTACCAGAGGCGGTAAGGGAGCTTGAAGCGGCGGAGAGCGAGCATGCGCGAGGGCTAATAAAAGGCAGCACGAAAATACTTGTGATGGGAAACCTTTCAACAGAGAGGAGCAGGATAACCGCAACAACGCTGGCCAAGGCGAGGAATGCCGATTACCCCGGAATGAACATACTGATATTGCCGTCCGAGCTCACCGAGATAGAGGCGGAGGCTGTGGCCGCAAGGGCAGCAGGCGGATGGTGACATGGCGCTGCTCATCCAATTCAACAGGAAGGAAAAACAGGCGTACGTGACAGACCAGTCGACAAGGGACATACTCAGGACAAGCTTCTTCGGAAATGCTGAGCCGGGAAGGATGGCGCTTGAGCCTGAGGAGGCGCTCTACCTTATTGATGTAAGGCATGCGAAATGCATTGACTCGGAAACCGGAAAGGAGATGCGGTTCAACGATGTCTCATCGCATTTCAGCACCGGAAAGAAATTCCTTGCAAGGTATTTCACATACAAGGACTGGAGGGACCGCGGCCTGATCATAAAGGCCCCTCAGGAAATCGAAGAGGGCCATGGAAAGCAGCAACAGCAGGTCAAGAAGTACAGGTCCTCCTCAATCAAGCTAAAGGAATACTCGCTCGAGGGCGTGTTCTTCCCGGAAGACATGATAACCGTTGTGGACGACCAGAAAAAGGGCATGGAAATATACAACAACCTGTGGTTCGGGCAGTACGGGACATACAAGACCAAGGAGCACGGCCAGCTCAACAAGCTGGACATTTACGAGACACTCTTCCTGATGGACAGCGATGTGCTGTCGGTTTCCAACATGTCAAGGAAGGAGATAATATCCACGGCAAACAAGCGGAGGTCAGACTTCCAGAAGCTTTATGACGTATACAGCGACTGGAGAGGCAAGGGATACGTGATAAAGACAGGATTCAAGTTCGGAACCCACTTCAGGGTTTACTTCCCTGGAGCGCAGCCGATGAAGGCCGACGGGTCATGGATCCATTCGATGCACGTGATACACGTCTTCCCAAGGGATGCAAAGCTGCTCATATCTGAATGGGCAAGGGTCATCAGGCTTGCGCATTCCGTCAGGAAGACATTCATACTGGCAATACCTGGAAAGACAAGGCAGAAAAGGATGTCTATAGACTTCGCGCTGTACCACAGGGTGCACAACGAAATCGAGACTCCCGAGAAGACGAGGCCAAGGCTGGGAATGCTCTCTCTGAGCGAGGAGGAGTACATAGGTGGAAGCGAACTCTCCGCAATAATAAACGAGGCAAGGTCGAACAGGCAGGAACTGATAATAGCCATAGCGGACAGGGAAACGGCGGTCACGTACTACAAGGTAAAGAAGATAGAGCTGCAGGGAAGCGACTACGAATACTACGAGATAGACTGGATGCAGCCATAGTGGAAAATGCGCACGGGTCCTGGGGGAATTTCATAACTCTTTTTAGAAAGCTATTTTGAACCCCCGACCTACTGGTTAAGAGCCAGCCGCTCTGACCATGCTGAGCTAAGGACCCGTTATTGATATTTTATCGGAAAGGTATTTAATCCGCTACTCAATGAGCTTCCTCACGGCCCTGCCTATCTTTTCGGCATTTGACCTGTCGGACGCAACAAGGAGCCTCCTTGATCTGGTGAGGACCTCGTTAAGCGTCTTTATGAATGGAGAAAGCTCTGCCAGCGTTCCGACAAGCTTTCCATCCCTGTCCACCACCTCTATGTCGTTGTCGCTCTTTGATATGTTTGCAACATGTATGACAAAATCATCGCGTTCGAAGCCCGACTTTATCAGCTCGCTTTCCAGCTCTGCCGCATCGATGTCGGAGTCCACGTTCTCGTAATAGGCCCTCTTGTAGAGATTTCTTTTCATTATCCTGTCGACCAGCGGATACTCCTTTAGCCGTTCAAGAAGCGTCCAGTCGTTCATGTCGATCATCTCGTCAGCTGTGATCTCCCCGTTCTCCAATGCTGAGCCTACCGCCCTCTGGAGCATTTTGTTCGCTATCGCCTTTGTGTGGTGGTAGTAGACATTTGTGAACATGAAGTACCTCGCAATCAGCAGGGACTCAGCAATAGGTATGCCCCCTTCAGTTATCGCTATCCTTCCCTCGTACGGAGTAACCATGCTCTTCGTCCTGTCATAATCTACAATGCCGTATGCGACCCCCGTATAATATGAATCCCTCATCAGGTAGTCTATCCTGTCGGCGCCAAGCGGCCCACCCACAATGTCTATCCTGTCCGTCTTCCTGAAATAGCCCATTATCTTGCCGAACGACAATCCGCCGGATTCTATTATTTCCTTTATGCCCGACTTCCTTATCATCCGCTCCCCTATCTGCTCATGATCTAGCTTCAGGTACTTCTTAGTGAAGTGCTCGGTAAGGTGGGAGAAAGGGCCGTGCCCTATATCATGGAGGAGGCCAACAATATGCAGCTCCTCTTCCGGTTTGTCCGACATCTTCCCGGCAAGCTCCCCTGCCACATGCATCGTGCCAAGCGAATGCTCGAACCTCGTATGGTTTGCTCCAGGAAACACAAGGTACGTCATGTCCAGCTGCCTTATGTACCTCAATCGCTGCATTTCCGGGGTTGCTATTATCCCTGCCTCAATTTCGCCGATTATTATGTTTCCATGTACGGCATCTCTTATCTCCACATTGTCACTTTTTTGTCTTCTTTGGGTACACAAGCACCACAAGAGTAAGTATTATTACCAGGTCAAGCAGCGTGCAGTATACGCATATCTTCCCGAGCAGGTACTCCGAAGTTATGGAATACACGAATCCTCCAAGCCCGACAAGCATCCAGAGGTTCCTGACTATCCTGTCTGCCCGGAAATAAATGATCGCAAACATCATGCATGCCCACGCGAGCCCGATTATCGCAAGGGGCACCCCGAACACTGTGGAATATGCGCTGGTCAGGACCGTCTCGCAATTCACAAGGGTCCCTATTGTCGGGCAGTCCAATGCACCCGGCAGATAATGGACAACAGTAAGATAAATGCTGTCTATTATGCCTATGAAGAGGAGCACAAGCGCCGCCTTTCTCATATCCATCACTTCACCCGCGAGGCAAACTCCTCTATTGCCTTGTCAAGCTCAGCGCCCCTGGGCTTTAGCTCATATCCGACCTGGACTATCGGCTTGTCTATGTTTATTATGCTCCTCAGGTTGGTGGGCGTGGCGGAAACGACCACGTCGCAGCTTGAGTTGTTCACGCTCGATTGGAGATCCCTTATCTGCTTCGGGCTGTACCCCATTGCGGGCAACTCTACGTCCAATGCTGGATATTTGTTGAACGTCTCCCTTATCTCCCCAACAGCGCAGTCCTTTGCCCTGGCGAATCCCTTTGCGCCGTATTCCTTTGCGGCGATCATCGCGGCGCCGAACTTCATGCCTCCGTGCGTTATCGTTGGGCCGTCCTCTATAAGAAGCACGGTCTTTCCCTTTATTATCTTCGGGTTGTCTGGCATTACTATCGAATCCGCATAAATGATCTTTGCGTTCTTGTTTATCGTGCGTATATCCTTCTCAAGCGTCCTAAGCTCCTCCGCGCTCGCGGAGTTCACCTTGTTTATTATTATGATGTCTGCCATACGTGCGCAGATCTCCCCGGGATAATAGCTCAGTTCGTTGCCCGCCCTAAGGGGATCTGCGACAGTTATGAAAAGATCCGGCCTTATGAACGGTGCATCGTTGTTGCCTCCGTCCCAGATTATGACATCGGATTCCTTCTCCGCTGCCCTAAGTATCTTTTCATAGTCGACGCCTGCAAAAACCACGAACCTGTTCCTGATATGCGGCTCGTAATCCTCGCGCTCCTCTATCGTCGCCTTGTACCTGTCAAGGTCCTTGAGCGTCTCGAACCTCTCTACAATCTCGTCCTTGAGTATGCCGTACGGCATCGGGTGCCGTATTATCGCGACCTTCAATCCCTGCTCGCGCAGCTTCTTGGCAACGTACCTTGATGTCTGGCTCTTTCCGCTGCCAGTCCTTACCGCGCACACCGCGATTACCGGCTTCGACGACTTAAGCATTGTCTTGTCTGGCGCGACAAGCCAGAAATCAGATCCAGACGCATTGCATATGCTGCCCTTCCTCATCACGTCAGGATAAGGAAGATCGCTGTATGACATGACGCACACGTCCACCTTGAACTTTTTTATGAGCCAGGAAAGCTCAGATTCGTCGTATATCTTTATGCCGTTGGGATAAAGCTTACCGGAGAGCTCCTTTGGGTACTTCCTGTCGGATATGTATGGTATCTGGTTTGCCGTGAACGCAGCAACCTCGTAGGAAGCATTGTCGCGGAAGAGCATGTTGAAATTATGAAAATCCCTTCCGGCTGCGCCTATTATTATTACCCGTTTGCCATCCATGGAAGATAATCTCCCCTTATATCTAAATATACCGCACCAGCCGCAGCGAACCCATAAATATCTCCTAATGAGCTAAATTATCATGGGAAAAGACAGGGAGAGGAGCCTGGATACCCCCGAAAGGGTTTTCAACTACTCTATGAGCTCGGGAAGGGATAGCGTAGACCATCATGACTATGGGAATGGGATTAAGTTCTATAAGCAGGCTTTGGAAGTGCACCCCAGCAACAAGCAGGCGCGCTATCTTCTTGCGTTCTGCTACTCAAAAACCGGACAAAATTGGGATGCCCTCCGCGAACTGAACACGCTGCTAAGGCTGCCGAAGCCCAACCCGATATGGGCAGTTGCGCAGTCTAGAATTCTTGCAGAACTCGGCCTCGACGAGGATTCCCTTAAGGCGCTGGAAAGGATGAGCCCTTCGGACAGGGCGCACAGCATTGTACAGCACGAAATCTTCAATGCAAACAGGAGATTGGGCAGAACCGGGGCCGCCTGTGTTGCAATGGCGCGCGACAAGATATACAAAGCGGTCGAAGGATTAAGAAGGCATTGATTCTGCCCCCAAAAAGGGCAATCCATGCATCTATTTTTGCACGATAAGGAAAGCCTTTTAAGCCTAAAATACAGATAGTAAATAGGGTCTGATTATTGGCTGGTTTGGATGGCTGGAAATGAGTATAGCGCAAAGGATATAATAGCTCTTTCCGGTGCCGAAGGAGTGCGCAAAAGACCGGCCATGTATATAGGGTCAACGTCCAGCAAGGGATACACGCACCTGCTTTACGAAGTCATTGACAATGCCATTGACGAGGCTCAGGCAGGCCATGCCAAGGACATAACGATAACGCTAGCAAAGGAGGATGAAACCGACGTCGCGGAGGTGAGCGACAACGGGAGGGGCATACCTATAGACATGATGGAGAAGGAGGGCAAGCCTGCTCTTGAGGTAATCATGACCTCGCTTCACACGGGCGGCAAGTTCAACAACAACGCCTACAAGGTCTCTGGGGGCCTTCACGGCGTAGGGCTTACTGTGGTGAACGCGCTTTCCGACTATACTGATGTAACCGTAAGGAGAAACGGGAAAACATACAGGCAGAGATTCAGCAGGGGATTGAAGGCATCGGAGCTTGAGGATATCGGAGAATCGGAGGAAACGGGCACCACGATAAGGTTCAGGCCGGACACAACGATATTCTCCACGAAGAGCTTCGATTCGATAGAGCTTGCAGAACGCCTCAAGGAACTCGGATACCTGAATCCTGGAATAAGCATCAAGCTGATCGACAGGAGGGACCCATCAGGCGAAAAGGTAACCGATTACTCCTCTCAAAGGGGGATACCAGATTTCCTTGATTTCATGCGCGGCGCTTCAGAACCGCTTACAAAACAGGTGATAATAAGCAAGAGCTCAAACAACATGCAGATAGACCTTGGGATGCAGTACGTGAACACATATTCCGAGGACCTGCTTTCCTTTGTCAACAAGATAAGGACCCCCGAAGGGGGAACACACGTAGTGGGGTTCAGGACCGCCCTCACAAGGGCAATAACGCAATACATGCAGAAGAATTCCAAGAAATTCGGAAGGCAGCAGACCGATATAGAAGGCGAAGACACAAGGGAGGGGCTGCTTGCAATAATATCTGTTTCAATGCAGAACCCCGAATTCGAGGGGCAGACAAAAGAGAAGCTCGGGAACAGCGCGGTAAAGAGCGTTGTTGATGGCGTAATATACTCCGCAATATCCACCTACTTGGAGGAGAACCCTGCAGAAGCAATGAACATAGTCAGGAAGGTAATAAGGACTGCCGAAGTCAGGGAATCGGCAAGGCGCGCAAGGGAACTGGCAAGAAAGAAAAGCATATTCGAGGGATCGGTGCTCCCGGGCAAACTTGCAGACTGCACGGAAAACGATCCCGCAAAATCTGAGATATTCCTAGTGGAAGGCGAGTCGGCCGCCGGTTGTTTTTCAGGAGATACTAAAATTGCCTTAGCAGACGGCAGAAACATATCCTTTGTTGAACTTTTAGAAGAAGAAAAGCTAGGGAAGCAAAACTTTTGTTATACTATAAACAATGATGGGAGCATAGGTATACAGAAGATAGTTAATGTACATCTCACAAAAAAGAGCGCCAAAGTAATTAAAGTAACCTTAGACAACGGGCAAGAGATAATATGTACCCCAGAACATGAATTCATGTTAAGAGATTATACTTACAAAATGGCAAAAGACCTTAAAAAATCAGATTCCTTAATGCCATTACACAAGAGAATTTCGAAGATTAGCGGGAGAATAACAATAAAAGGATACGAAATGGTTTGGGATCATAAACACAGTTGGATTTTTACACACATGTTAGCAGACGCATACAATTTAAAAAATGGATTTTATACTAAAGATAAAGGAGATGTAAGACATCACATAAACTTCAATAAGTTAAATAATAATCCAACCAATATCACAAGATTACCTAAGATGGAACACCTGACTTTTCATACGCAACATATGGATAAACTACTTCACACTCCAAAAGTGAAAGAAAAAGCGGCATTAGCGCACAAAACTATCGAATACAGAAATAAAATAAAAGAATGGGCCAGCAACCCTGAAATTAGGAAGAAGATGTCAGCAAATTCTAAAAAATTGTGGCGCAACGAAAAATATAAAGAATACATGAAGGAACAATT
>VFSW01008078.1_pt1 | contig 15173 bp, 7 predicted proteins | sample 5358111 | NCBI WGS metagenome assembly VFSW01 (sample SAMN11554181, study PRJNA540505) | mine drainage metagenome | isolation source: sediment from site ElyBrook_90M | place: USA: Ely Copper Mine, Vershire, VT | collected 2017
GGCTTAAAACCTGCGGCCCGAAAGGGCGTCCGAGTTCGAACCTCGGAGGGGCCACTACCCGCGCGTAACCCGGTACAGATAGAAGTTCTCCTCTTCGATCATCGAGTCGTACAGCTCCGCCAGCCGCACCACGCGCGCGCCATCCACCAGCTCCGGTAACAGAGGCCGGTTCATGACGAGCACCACGTCCCTGCCCTTCTCGTCCCCCAGCCGCCGGCAGTAGGCCAGGGTCTGCTCGTCGGTCGGATCCCACCGGCGGTCGCGCGTCCACTTCACGAACGAGAACGTGCGCCCGGTGCGCGGCGTGTAGGCGTAGGCATCGCCGCCGAGCTGCCCGAGCATCGCGGTCGCGGGATAGTCCATCTCCGCGACGAGCGGCGCATCCGTCAGGCCACGCTCCTTCAACGCTTCGGCCGCGCGCCTGCCTGACGAGAAGACGTAGCGAGCGTCCCAGTACAGGGCGATCGGCGTCCCCGCGACCTGCGCCACCAGAACGGCCGCTAGCGTGGCTCCCGTCGCCTTCGAACGGAAGCCACGGCGCGACCGGGAGCGAGCCGCGAGCCACGCGCCCATCAGGAGAAGGACGAAGAGGAAGCCGTGGTGCCGCACGTCGCCGCCGTAGATGAACGCGAAGAGCAACCACAGCCCGAACGCTCCGACGGCGAACAACAGCCACGCCGAGCGTCGACGCGACAGCAGGACGACGATCCACGCTGCCGCCGCGAGCGCGAAGTAGACGGCCACGCCGCGGAATCGCTCCCAACACATGAGAGCGTTCGAGTTCCAGAAGAAGAAGTCGTTGTGCGGGATGGGCACCAAGGCGACGAGCAGGCGCGTCGCGGCGGTGTCGTCGGGCAGCTGGTGCGGCCATCCCACGTGCGCCACGGTCGAGTCGGCCGGAGGCCAGGCGCAGAGGGCGGCCGCGAGAGCTCCCGCGAGAGCGACACCGATTGGAATGAAGGGGCGCCTCGCCAGCGGGCTGTCTCGCCGCTTCAGCTCGACCGCATCGATCACCAGCGTCGCGGTGTACGCCAGCGCGACCACCGTGGACACCGTCGCCGTCAACGCGAGCGCTGCGAGCAGCAACCCGGTTCGCCAGGGTCGCGTGAAGCGCCGCGCGTGGTTGTCGCATACGAGCAGCGCCAGCAGGAGCGCCAGTCCGTAGCAACGGCTGAGCGCGACGTACTCGTACGCGAGGAAGTACCCGAACGGAAACAGAGCCCGGATGGGCCGCCCGAACGGAGCGCGACTCGCGAAGACCCACACCACCGCCGCCGCGAGCCCGACGTGGACGATCTGCATCGAGAGCGGGCTGTGCGTGAGCTTCTCGAGGACCCAGAGCAAGAGGTACCAGAGCGGCGGCTGCCCGTCGTAGCGACGGTTGTGCACGACGTCCCACGGCCACAGGCTGTCACGAGCCACCAGCCAGCAGTGCAGTTCATCCCTCCACATCTCGTGGTGCCCGATGGCAAACAGCGCCACCGGCAGGTACGCGCACACCACCAGCGCGGCAAAGACGCGGTCCGGTCGGCGGCCGAGCACGCGCGAAGACTAGTCGAGGCGCCGGAATCAGGTATAGGTCCTGCCCCCCGTGATCCGCCTCGACAACATCAGCAAGCAGCACGGCCAACAGATCCTGTTCCTGGAGGCGTCGATGGGCGTCTTCCGCGGCGAGAAGGTCGGCCTCGTGGGCCCGAACGGCTCGGGCAAGTCGACCATCTTTCGCATGATCGTCGGCGAAGAGCAGCCCGACAGTGGCCAGGTCGCCGTCGATCGCGGCATCGTCATCGGCTACTTCAGCCAGGACGTCGGCGAGATGGCGGGGCGCAGCGTGGTCGAGGAGACCATGGCCGGCGCGGGCGAGGTGTCGACGGTCGCGCACGAGCTTCACGGCCTCGAGCACGCGATGGCCGATCCGGAGCGCGCGGGCGAGCTCGAGGCGCTGGTCGACCGGTTCGGTCACGTGCAGGCACGCTTCGACGAACTGGGTGGCTACGCGCTCGAGTCACGCGCCCGAGAGATCCTCGCCGGCCTCGGCTTCCGTCCCGAGGCCATCGACGACGACGTGGGCAAGCTCTCCGGCGGCTGGAAGATGCGCGTCGCGCTCGCCCGCATCCTGCTCATGGCGCCCGACGCGCTGCTGCTCGACGAGCCTACCAACCACCTGGACATCGAGTCCATCATCTGGCTCGAGCGGTTCCTGCGCGACTTCCCCGGCGCGGTCGTCATGACGTCGCACGACCGGGAGTTTCTCAATCGCCTGGTCACGAAGATCGTCGAGATCGACGGCGGCGAGCTGACGACCTACACGGGCAACTACGACTTCTACGAGCGCCAGCGCGAGATCGCCGCCGCGCAGCAGGAGGCGCAGTACGCGCGGCAGCAGGCGATGCTCGCGAAAGAAGAGGCCTTCATCGCGCGCTTCAAGGCGCGCGCCAGCCACGCCGCGCAGGTGCAGTCGCGCGTGAAGAAGCTCGAGAAGATCGAGAAGGTCGAGCCGCCGCGCCGCCGCAAGGTGGTCGAGTTCGACTTCCGCCCGCCGCCGCGCTCGGGCGAGGACGTCGTGAAGCTCGAGGGCGTGGTCAAGAAGTACGGTCCGCGCACGATCTACGACGGGCTCGACATGCTCATACGCCGGCGGGAGCGGTGGTGCGTGATGGGCGTCAACGGCGCGGGCAAGTCCACGCTGCTCAAGCTCATCGCGGGCGAGGCCGACGTCGACGCGGGCAAGGTCAGCCTCGGGGCGAGCGTCAAGCTCGGGTACTTCGCGCAGCACGCGATGGAGCTGCTCGACGCCGAGAAGACCGTCGTCGAGACGCTGCAGGCGGCCTTTCCGCTCGCGACCCTGGGCTCGATGCGCAACCTCGCCGGCGCGTTCGGCTTCTCGGGCGACGACGTCGAGAAGAGCTGCCGCATCCTTTCGGGCGGCGAGAAGGCGCGCCTGGTGCTCGCGATGATGCTCTACGACCCGCCGAACTTCCTCGTCCTCGACGAGCCGACCAACCACCTGGACATGGCGACCAAGGAGATGCTGGTCAAAGCGCTGGCGAGCTTCGAGGGCACGATGCTCTTCGTGTCCCACGACCGCAGCTTCCTCGGCGCGCTGTCCAACCGCGTCCTCGAGCTCACCCCGGAAGGGCCTCACGTCTACGGCGGCGGTTACGTCGAGTACGTCGCCAGCACCGGCCACGAGGCCCCGGGCGTCAGCTGACGACTCCGGGAGGATTCAGTACGCTTCGTTGCAGGCGCGCTGTTCGCCGCCGTCGCACGCACGCTTGAAAAACGCCAGCGCCTCCTGCTCGTCGGCGTCGACGCCGCGGCCCTCGTAGAGGATCTCGCCGGCGAGCAGGCACCCGCTCGCGTCGCCCTGCATGCACGCGAGCTTCGCGGCGTCGAACGCGGCCATGAAGAGGAGCATGGCGTGAGGCTGATCGCGCGGCACGCCGGCGCCGCGCAGGTAGAGCCACGCCAGGTTGTTGCAGCCCTGCGCGTAGTTGCCGTCGCACGAGCGCTGGTAGAAGCCGGACGCGAGCGACGGCTCGGTGCGCGTGCCCTCGTCGAACTCGAACATGACGCCGGCGGCGTTGCACGCCTGCGGATCGTCGTTGGTGCACCGGTCGATGCAGCGCGCGACGTCGCCGTAGCGGCACGGGTGCTGCGCGACCTCCAGCGGGTCGGGCGCCGCGTGGACGTCCGGCGGCAGCGAGGCGACCTGCTGGTTACCGAGCTGACCGCACCCTGTCGCGAGCGCAATGACCCCGAGACCCCACCCGTACTTCATGAACCGAAGTCTACCGCCAAATCAGGCCACAGGCCCAACACGAGTTTGCACGGCGTCGAGCAGCGAGCCCCCCTGGATGAGCGAAGCCACCTTCGCGATGTCCCGGTAGAGCGGGCGGTCCTCGGTCAGCGGGGGGATCTGCTGGCGCACCGCAGCATGAGCCGCGGTCACCCCGCTGCTCGGGTACAGCGGGGCTCGCTGGTCGATGCCCGCTGCGGCCGTGAGGATCTCGATCGCCAGCGATTGCCGCACGTTGGCGACCACCTGCTGGAGCTTGCGGGCGCTGATGCTGCCCATGCTCACGTGGTCCTCTTTGCCCGCGCTCGAAGGGATGGAGTCGACGCTGGCCGGGTGGCAGAGCACCTTGTTTTCGCTGACGAGCGACGCGCTGGCCACCTGGGCGATCATGAAGCCCGAATGCAGGCCGCTGCCGGGGGCCAGGAACGGCGTGAGGCCGGTCGACAGCGCCGGGTTGACCAGCTGCTCGACCCGCCGCTCGCTGATGTTCGCCAGCTCGGCCACGGCCATCGCCGCCAGATCGAGCGCAAGCGCCAGCGGCTGCCCGTGGAAGTTGCCGCCGCTGATGATGTCAGCGCTGCCATCGGCCTCCAGGAAGACACTGGGGTTGTCGGTGACGGAGTTGACCTCGCGCTCGAGCACACCGCGCACCCAGGCGAGCGCGTCGCGCGTCGCGCCGTGCACCTGCGGCATGCAGCGAAGGCTGTAGGCGTCCTGCACCTTGCCACAGTGCTTGTGGCTCTCCATGATCTCGCTCTCGGCGAGCATCGCGCGCAGGTTGGCCCCGACCGTGGCCTGACCCGGGTGCGGGCGTGCCGCCTGCAGGCGCGCATCGAACGGACGGCTCGAGCCCTTGAGGGCCTCGAGGCTCATCGCGCCCGCGACGTCGGCCACGCGCGCGAGGCGCTCGGCATCGAGCAGGGCCAGCACGCCGAGCGAAGTCATGTACTGGGTGCCGTTGATGAGGGCGAGGCCCTCCTTGGCCTCCAGGGAGACGGGGGTGACGCCGGCGCGCTTCATCGCGTCGGCTCCCGGGACGAACGGGCCGTCCTCGATCTGCGCCTCGCCCTCGCCGATCATCGCCAGCGCCAGGTGAGCGAGAGGCGCCAGGTCACCCGAAGCTCCCACGGAACCCTGCGCGGGGATGCGCGGGTGGACGCGCTTGTCCAGCATCGCGCACAGCACCTCCACCAGCTCGGGCCGCACACCGCTCGCGCCGAGCGCCAGCACCTGCGCACGCAGGAGCATCATGCCTCGCACGTCGGCCACCGGTAGATCCGGGCCGATGCCCGTGGAGTGCGACCGGACGAGGTTCTTCTGCAGCTGGCGGACGTCGCCGGCGGAGATGCGGGTCTCGCTCAGGGCGCCGAAGCCCGTGTTGACCCCGTAGACGCGCGGTCCGTCGTCGCCCGCCGCCGCGATGGCCTCGATCGCGGCGCGTGACCGCACCACCTTCGCCCGGGCCTCCGGGTCGAACGCGACCGGGCGACCCCGGCGCGCGACGTCTTCCAGGGCCTCCAGCGACAGGGGGCGACCGACGAAAACCGGAGAAACCACGGTGGCCATGGCCCCAAGTACCTTGACCGGACTCGCGGATCCACTGTCTCTTGGGGCGGACTCCTGATGCGTCGCACCATCGGCACCCCCCTACTGCCTGCCCGCGCCGCCCTCGTCTCCGTGGCCGGCCGCGCGGGGGCCGACGATGTCCCCGCCGACCTGTCGCGGCTGGTGCTCGACACCGGCCGCGTGCCGCTCACGCCGGCCGAGCCCGGCGTCATCCGCTTCGAGATCCACGGCGAGGAGCAGATTCGCCTGGAAGGGCTGCGCAGCTTCCCGCTCGAGCCCACGGACTCCGCGGTGCAGGCCTACAAGGGGCCCGGCACGCTCGCAGGCGATTCGATCGGTCAGAACTACTTCCTGTCGCACTGGCTCCGCCTGACTCCGACGCTGCAGATCACCGACAAGCTGACGATCGTCGGCCAGGCCGATCTGACGGGCCTCCTCGCCGGGCAGACGGCCCACGACACGTGGCCCGACCAGACGCCGCGCGACAACACCACGGATGGCTATGCGAACGTGCAGCCTCGCTGGCTGTACCTCGACTGGCTCACGCCGGTGGGTCTGCTGCGCGTGGGACAGCAACCATCGCACTGGGGCATGGGCATCGTCGCCAACGACGGCGACCACCCGTCGCTCTTCGGCGACTACCGCTACGGCAACATCGTGGAGCAGGTGCTCTTCGCGACCAAGCCGCTCGGCGAGAAGAGGCCGTTCTTCGTCGCGATCGCGGGCGACCTCGTCTACCGGGACAACTTCGCCGTCCTCGCCAGCGGCCAGCAGGCCTGGCAGGGGATCCTCGCCGCGTTCTACGAGGACGGGCCCGACATGCTCGGCTTGTACGGCGTGTACCGCTCGCAGACGCAGGCCCAGACCTCGGAGCCGTTCGCGACGTACGACGACTACCTGAACGTCGGCGTGATCGACGTGGCCGGGCACTTCGCGCGGCCCGTGGCGCTGCCGGACGACACGGCCTACGTGTTCGGCGCCTTCGAGGCCGCCTACGAGTACGGGTCGACCAACATCGAGCGCACCAACGACTATCCGAACACCGCCATCCGGGCCTACGGCGGAGCCGCCGACGCCGGCGTCGTCTTCGCCGATCGGGAGGCCGTCGCGGGTGCTCCTCTCCACAAGGGAGACCGTCCCGACCTCTGGGGCCGCCTGGTCGGCCAGGTCGAGGTCGGCTACGCCACGGGCGACGCCAACCCCAACGATGGCATCGAGAAGCGCTTCGTATTCGATCCGAACCACAAGGTCGGGCTGCTGCTCTTCGACGAAATCATGCGGTGGCAGACAGCCCGCGCCTCCGCGGCGGCGCAGGATCCCAAGCTCGTCGACCGGCCTCCCCCTGGCGCTTCCCTGCTGCCGTCGAACGGCGGAGTCTTCGGCGCTCAGTACATCTATCCGACGGCCGTCTACCGCCCGCGGCGCTGGCTCGATCTCAAGGCGGGGGCCGTGATCGCGCAGACGACCGCCGACCTCGTCGACGCCTACCGGACGACCACGAACGGCAACTACGTGAACTACCAGGGTGGCCTCCCGCAGCGACACGACCTCGGGGTCGAGCTCGACGGCGGATTCGAGGCGCGAATCGACGCAGGCGACCACCTGCGCTTCCAGCTCGGGGCGCAGGCGGGCGTGCTCTTCCCCGGCGGGGCGTTCGACGATGCGACGGGGACGACGCTGCGAACGCCGTGGGTGGCCATCGGGAGGCTGGGCCTGCAGCTCTAGCGGGTTGGTCTTCGACCCGGGGCGGTCGCTTGATACAGTCCGGGGACCTTGGCGCTCCGACGCTCGCTCGCGCTCCCTCTCGCCTCGCTGGCCTTGCTCGCCGCCGATGCGCAGGTCGCCCGCTCCGAATCCCCTCCCGCCGTGGCTCGCTGGACGAACTCCACGCCGGATCTGCGCGTCGACGCGGCCGTCGCGCGCGCCGCGGCAAACGCGAAGGACGAGCATGCGCAGCTCGCGGCCATGGCGGTCATCGACGCCATCGCCCAGCGCGCGACCGAAGGCCACGGCGAGGCTGCCCTGGCGAAGGTCGGCGCGAGCGCAAAGGCCGCCGCCCTGGCTCCCGACGTCGTGCAGAACGCCGCTCTGCTCGCCCGCACCCTCGCCGCAGACGAGGGCACCGACGCCGGCGCGGCGGCCGACCACGCGCTGGGTGTGGTCACGGCGCAGTCGATCCTGGGCCCTTTTCGCGACACCGGCGGCGGGCTCGACGCGCACGACGGACCCGAGAGCAAGGATGCGCCGTTCTCCCCGACGGCGCGCTACTCGTGGGGCACGGTGGAGGTCGCGTGGCGCGAGGTCCCGCGAGGGTTCGCGCAGGCGAGCGGAACACCCCTGGACCTGTTCGTCTCTCCGCGCAAGGAGAGCTGCGCCTGGGTCGCCACGCACCTGACCTTCGCGGCGAGGCAGAGCGTGACGGTCTACGCCGCGTCCACGGGGCAGGTGCGCCTGGTGCTCGACGGGGTCGACGTGGGGCGCGACGAGGACGTGCACGGGTCGCTGCGGTTCGATCGCCTTGCGGGAAAGGCGGACATCGACGCGGGCGAGCACCTGCTCGCCGCCAAGATCTGCACGGGTGCCCTCGACGACGACGGGCAGGTCCGATTGCGGGTCACGGACGACACGGGAGCCTGGCCCAGCGGCGTGACCGAGAGCGCGAACCTCTCGGGTGCACGTGCGACGAAGAAGCCGGTGCTCCACGCCCTCACCACGGCGCTCGCCCGGGCGATCGGCAAGCCCGCGGGCGACGTCGACGCACGCCTCGACGCGAGCATCCTGCGCACCCTCGGCGGCGCAGACGATCTGCGCAGCCCGCGAGCCCCGGGGCTGCTCGCCGCCCTCGCCGACGGAACCATCGATGCCGATCGCCTCGCCATGGCCGCCTGGATTGCCCCGAGCGGCGCCAACCGCAGCGCGTGGCTGAACCGCGCGCGACAGCAGGGCGACGATCGCACGAAATCGTTCATCGCGCGCCGTCTCGTCGAGCGACACCTCGACGCCCACCTCGCCGACTGGGCCCGCGCGGCCCTGGCGGGGAGCCAGATCGACCGGGCGCGCGATGGCGAGGCCGCGCTGCTCTCGGCGCAGGTCGACGAGGCGCTCGGCGTCGACTCGCTGCGCATCCGCGCCATGCGCAGGCTCGAGGCGGTGGCGCGGGCCGCACCGAAGACCGTACCGTTCGCCGTGCTGGAGCAGCTGGCCTCGCTGTCGGAGGCCATCGCGCCGAGCGTGGCCGCATGGGCGTGGGACCAGCTCGCGCAGCGCGGCGAGCGAGGAGCCGACCGCGTGCGCGTCGTCGGTCACACGGGGGAGCGAGCTGACCTGCTCGCCGCCGCGAAGGCAGCGTTCGCCGGGGGCATCGGCGACGCCGACGATGCGATCGAGGTCGCGCAGGCGGTGGCCCGTGCAGGCGCCCACGACGAGGCGAGAGCCCTCTTCGAGCAAGCTGCGGCATGGGCCCCGAACCGCGCGACGGTGTGGGCGGGGCTCGCGCAGGAGATCGGTGCGAGCAAGGGCGACGCCACCGCCGCCGACGCCCTCGCCGCAGCGCTACGTCGCGCGCGAGAGCTCGAGCCGGGCGAGGCCCGCTACCGCTCGGAGCTGGCGCTGCGCGCTCGCTCCCGCAGCGGCGACGCCGAGACCCACGACGACGAGAAGTACATCGTCTCGTCGCAGGTCATCCTCGCGCGCCGCCTCGGCATCGGTCCCGCCAAGACGTTCGACCCGGGGAGCGCGGGCGAGGCTGCCGATCCCGGCCCCCGACCTCCGATCGATGCGCCCGACGTGGCCGACCGGCAGCTGCACTGGTTGCGGGCCGTCGTGATGCACCCCGACCGGCGGGTCTCCGAGATGGTGCAGTACGCCCGCGAGATCGTCATCCCGCCGCGCACCGAGGACGAGCTCTACGAGAACGTCCCCGCCGAGGGCGCACAGACCGAGATCCTGCGGGCGCGCGTACACCGCAAGGACGGGGTCGAGGCCTTCGCCGTCGAGGAGGCGAGCGACGACGCGCAGCCCCGCATCCGCTGGCCCGAGCTCAATCCGGGCGACGTCGTCGAGGTGGCGTTCCGCTCGTGGACGGCGGGGCCCGTGGGCGGCCGCGGCGACCCGCCCTTCTACCGGCTGGACTTCGCGGGCGCGCTGTCCACCCACCCGGTGCTCTACAACGAGGACGTCATCGAATCGCCGCCCGACCGCCCGATCTTTGCCACGGTCGTCAACGGCAAGGCCGACCGCGTCGAGGACAAGACCGAGAACGGGCGCCACGTCGTCCGCTACGTGTGGGACAAGCCGCCGAACGTGCCCGACGAGCCCCTCGCCCCGCCGGAGAGCGAGGTAGTGCCCACGCTGGTGATGTCCACGTTCAAGGACTGGAGCGACTTCCGCGCTTGGTACGGCGAGGCGGTGCAGGGCTTCACGGATCCCGATGCGCAGGTGCGCGAGCTCGCTGCGAAGCTCACGCGCGGCAAGACCACGCGAGAGGACAAGCTGCGCGCGCTCTTCGACTTCGTCGCCGACGACATCCGCTACGTGAACTACGTGAGCGGCGAGTGGTGGCTGCCCAATCGCCCGCAGCAACTGCTCGCACGGCGCGAGGGGGACTGCGACGACAAGGCGCTGCTGCTCATCACGCTGCTCAAGGCCGCCGGCATCGACGCGCAGGAGGTCATGGTGCAGACGCGCATGACCAACCAGCCGTCCATGGTGCGTGCCCAAGGCGCCGCGGTACCGCTCTTCGACCACGGCATCGCGTTCTTGCCCGGACCCGGCGGCGGCACCTACCTCGATGCGACCAGCCCCCAGTCACGCCTGGGACCCCTGCCCGCGATGGATGCGCGTGCGGTCGCGCTGCGCATGGACGGTCCGGCCGAGATCGTGCAGCTGCCGTCGAGCTCCCCCGACGACCACGGCGTCGACGCGACGTGGATACTGCGCATGGCGGCGGACGGCAGCGCCGACCTCGAGGGTGACGAACACGGCACCGGCGACGACGCGTTCTTCATGCGCACCTACCTGACCGAGCCGGGCGCGCGGGCGCAGTGGATCGAGGACCGCCTGGTCGGCCCATGGTTCTCTACCGTCGAGGTCGACAAAAAGGTCGACTTCCGGGGCGATCTTCCACGCGGACAGGCCGAGGTGAAATGGCGCGCGCGTTCGGCGGGGCTCGGGCGTCACGATGGCACCGAGCTGGTCGTGCCGCTGTCGCCCTCGCAGCCCATGGCGTCGCAGATCGCGCCGCTCGTGAGGCGCACGCTGCCGGTGTGGCTGCCCCCGTGGCTCGCGCCACGCAAGGAGTCGCGCACCATCCGCGTGGTCGCACCGAAAGGCTGGCGCTTCGAAGCGCTGCCCCAGGGCGGCGACGAGAACGGTGGACCGTTCGGGCGCGCGCACCTCGACGTCGCTCACGACCCGCGCGACCCGGCCGCTGTGGTGGTGCACCGGACGACCGTGTTCGACCAGAGCGCCATCTCGGTCGACGAGTATCCGCGTTGGCGGGCGTGGGTTCAGAGGGTCGACGCGCTGATGCACAAGGCCGTGCGGCTCGAGCCCGCCCCCGGGGGCACGCGATGAAGGCGCGAGTCGCGGTGTCGATCGCGCTCGGTGCGCACCTGGCGCTGGCGTGTGGCGGCGCCGCGGTCAAGGCGCCGGCGCACGTCGACGCGCATCTGCCGCAGCTCTTCGCGAACGCGTTCCGCGCCGACGCCACGGGCGAAGCGGGCGACGCCGTTCGCGCCAACCTCGACGTGGTTCGCGCCGCATCCCGCGCCGAGGGGGATCCGTGGCAGGTCCCCGCCCTCGAAGCGTCGCTCGACGCACTGGTCACGCGCTCGCTCACGACGCTCGGCGAGGGCGCGAGCGACGCGGCCCTGGAGCGACGCACGCCGGAGCCAATCGCGCCGGAGCTGGAGCGCATCGAGGCCGAGACGCAGGGTCCGTTCGCACGCGGGCTCGTGGCTGCGGCTCTCACGGTGCTCTACCAGCGCCTCGGTGACGCCGCCCGCGCCTCCGCCCAGCGCGTGGCATCGGGCTGCGTTCAAGAGGCGACCGTGGTGGGCCCGACCAGCTGGACCCCGGTGACGGGGGTCGACGACGCCGGACCCCTCGATCACGCCGAGACACCGCTCGCAGCGACGTACCCGACGGGGGACGCCTTCGGCACGATGGTGCACCCGACGGTCGTGCGCGGCTTCGCCTGCGCATTGCCCCTGATGGCCGAGAATGCGCGCCCCGGGGTGCGCGAGGTCGTCGTGGACGTGAAGGTCGATCATCCGCAGACCCTCGGGCTCGCGCTACGAGCACGCGGCGCCGCCGTGCTGCGAGCCGCCGGGACTCTCGTCCTGCGCCGGCCTTTCGGGCTGGGCGACGGCCCCGCGGCTCGCTACGCGCGCGTCAAGGTCACCGCCGGCACGCTCCGCCTCGTCGCCCGCGTCGGCACCGCGAAGGACGAGGACTCCGTCGAGCTCGACGTCTGGGGCGAGGACGGACGGCCGTTGCCAGCGTCGGCGCCGGCGGTCGGCTCGAGCGGAGACGCGCGTGCGGCCGGCGTCGCCACGCTCGATCCCTGCGATTGCCACGGCGGGGACGAGCTGCTGCTCGCCTCGGCCGCCGATCTGGCGGCCGGCGATCCCCGTGAGGCCGAAGATCGTCTCTGGGGCACGGCCACGCGGCCCGACTCCCTGCCGGAGCTCGCGCTCCTCTACGGCCGCGCCATCGACGCCGCCCGCGATCTGTCGGCCGCGACGAAGGCCGAGCGTGCCCGGAGCGTGTACGAACGCGTGCTCGAGGTCTGGCCATCGAGCTGGGAGGCGGTCATCGCGCACGCCGTCCTGGCGGGCGTGCGGCGAGGAAAGGACGAGGCGGGGATCGAGGTCCTGCGCGATCTGGACGCCACGCGAGCGAAGCTGGGCGATGCCAGGCTCCCCGCCGTCGACGCGTTCGACGCCATCACCTCCGCGCGGGAACATCTGTTCGACCGGGCGAGGTCGGCGCTCGAGAGGGCCCGCCCCGGATTGACCGGCACGGCGCTCTTCGCCGACGCCCAGCGGGCTGTCTCACCCCTGTCCGGCAAGGATCTCGAGAACCGTGAGTGCGACCCGGCACGCCCGACTCGCCGCGACACCCTCGCCTGCTTCGACGCCGTGCGCGGCGCGGGTGACCGGACGTGGGCCGACTCCGAGCTGGGGCGCGTGCGCAAGGTGCTGGGCGCCCCGTCCCGCTTCCTGGGCGTCGAGCTGCGCGATGCGCTCGCCGCGGGGGACGACACGCGCGCGAGCACCACGTTCGCCGCAATGCTCCGCGCCGAGCAGACGCTCTCGGCGATGGCCGCGCTCGATGGGTCGACCGAGGTGCAGGCCCACCTGCTCCACGCGGCGAGCCTCGCGCGCGATGCGCCTCAGGCCCTCGGGCCGCTGCTGCGCAGCGCAGGCGACGATCCCACGCGCGAGTTCGAGGGCGTGGCCGAGCGTCTGGCCGCGCAGGACCACGCGGCTCCGATCATGCCCAGTGCGGCCACGGCCGTCCTCGCCCACACCGAGCGGTTCTCCGTCGACGCCTCCGGGCTCGTCCGCTGGATCCTCTTCGACGTGCGACGCGTGAGCGGCACGACCGACGTCGAAGAGAACGCCCAGGCGCCCGCCCCCGAGGTCTGGGGACGCAGCACCGCCCGGTCCCTGCGCCGGCGCATCCTCAAGCGCGACGGGCGGGTGCTCGAACCGGACCAGACCCCGAGGGCGTCCCAGGATCACGCCGACCTGTCCCAGCTCGAGCAAGGCGACATCGTCGAAGCCGTCTACGAGGGCTGGGCCCTGCCAGGCGACACGGGCGACCTCGGCATCGACACGACGGATCTGCTGCCTCAGCGGGTGGCCGTGCACGAGGCGACCGTGGAGCTGCGGCTGCCGAAGAGCTTGCGCGGAGCGCTCTGGAGCCACCCCGTGCTCGGCAAGCCCGCCGAGCGGACCGACGGCGACGCGCGCGTGCTCACCTGGCACCTGGTCGACCAGGCCTCCCGGAGAGTCGAGGACGGCGTGCCCAGAATGGATCGGTCGGCCGCCGTCAGCTTTTCCACCACGCAGTGGACCACTCTGGCGCGGGCGCTGCGCGAGACGATCGCGACGCTCGAGGATCACGATCCCGAGATCACCGCGTGGGCGCGCGACGCCGCGGGGCCCGGGGCCGACAAGCCGACGCGCGCGACGGTCGAAGCCCTCGTCGCCGCGACGGGGAAGGCCCTGCGCGAAGCCGACCCCGGCACCCTGAGCGACTACGGCGGCGGCATTTCGTCGGTGCAGCGGCAGACGGCCCGCACCTTCCTGTCGTCGCACGACGGCAGTCGCTCGTGGCTCATCCTGCGCGCGCTGCGTGAGCTGGGCGTCCCGGCGGAGCTGCACGTCGCGGAGAACGGGCCGTTCAGCGCAGACCCGGCGTTCCCCCCGCACTTCGGCCGGTTCGTCCACCCCCTCGTGCTCGCGCACCTCGGCGGCGAGGCCGTGTGGATCGACGCCGCCGGCGGGGGGCCGCCCCTTCCCGCTGGTCGCGGGCCCCCCGCGCGGGGGGGGCGGCGCGCCCTGGGAACCGACGGGACCATCGCGCCGCTGCCGCAGCTGGGCAGCGGCGACGAGCGCGACGAGATCGACGTGCGCCTCACCCTCGACGAGCACGGGAACGCGCGGGGGACGTTTGCGGTCGTGCTCCGCGGGCGCGACGCCGAGGAGCTGGCCGAGACACTCGAGCGCATCGTAGGGGCGGATCGGCAGCGAGCGCTGCGCGACGTCGTGCTGGCGTGGCTTCCCTGGGCCAACGTCGACGAGGTGCAGCTGTCCTCCAGCGAGGGCAGCTGGCAGGTGAGCATGCGAGCCGACGTGAGCGTCAATGGCTATGCGCAGCTCGAGGCTGCCAAGACGTGGCTGCTGCCCGGCCTCGACACCCTGCACTGGTCGTGGCCGCGGGCGCGGGTCTCGAGCCTCGGCTCGACGTTCGCGACGCGCGGTGGGCGCGAGAGTGCGCTCGCGCTCAGCACGGCGGTTCAGTACCACGTGCACCGGCGCATCGACCTGCCCAAGGGGGCGACGGTCGCGCGCATGCCGGGGCCCCTCGACGTCAAGACGAGGCTCGTCGAGGCGTCGCGCCAGGTGTCGGTGAGCGGCAGCTCGCTCGAGGACGACTTCGTGCTGAGCGTCACCACGGGCACCGTCGCGGCGACGGACTACGACGCATTCGCGTCCGTCGCGCACGCCGCCGACGACGGGTTTCTCGCGACGACGAGGGTGACCGCACCGTGACTCGAGATGACGGGCTCTCTTCGGCTCACTGAGGAGACGCCAGCGGGGACAGCGAGGAGGCCGCAGGACCTGGCGTAGGTGCGGGGGTGGGCGCGGTGACCGGAGCCGGAGTGGGCACGGCCGTCGCTTGCGCGGGTGGTTGCGGTTGAGGTGGCTGAGGTGGCGCGGCCGGCATGAACCGCTGGACCGCGTCCTCGTGCGTCTTCTGCAGCTGCTTGTACTCGGGATCGGGGTCGAGCGCCTCGGCCTTGGCGAACCGGGCGATCGCCTCGGCGGACTTGCCCCGGAGGATGAAGACGATGGCAGAGTCGTACAGCGCCGCGGCCGCCGCGCGATCGTCCACGCCTGCCGCACCCTCGGCCCGGGTGACCAGCTCCTCGCAATCGTGACCGGTCGGGTCGTGAGAGGTCTGCAGCTCCTCGAACGCCTGGTCGCACAGCATGCCGCAAGAGCGCCAGGGGTAGCTCACGACGTTGTTCCCCGGGTAGCTCGCCGCGATGGTCTTGGAGCACGCGGACGAGAGG
>VFSW01008079.1_pt1 | contig 15172 bp, 13 predicted proteins | sample 5358111 | NCBI WGS metagenome assembly VFSW01 (sample SAMN11554181, study PRJNA540505) | mine drainage metagenome | isolation source: sediment from site ElyBrook_90M | place: USA: Ely Copper Mine, Vershire, VT | collected 2017
GGGTGGGGACATCCGCCAGGCTGGCTTCCTTGAGCCCGAGGTGGCAGGTGCCGCAGCGGTCGGTGACGCCGATTTCGGGCATCCAGATCTGCTGCAAGCCGCCCTCGAACCGGCGTTGGAGGGTATTGGCGTCGCCGCGGCCGCGAATCAGGTGGAGGTACTTTTGCTGGTAGCGGGTCCACTCGCGGAAGCGGTCCTTGGCGGGCGCGATGGCCAGGCAGACGAGCAGGATCACGCTGAGCGAGCCGAAAGCGCGGGCGCTATCGCCGAAACAGAACAGCCACAGGGTTTGGATTTTGCGTCGCATGGGTTCAACTCCTCCAGGGCCAGACCCACGACCAGCCCGCGCCGCGGAAGAAGGTGCCGATCAAGGTGAGGATGGCAGCCTCGATCAGGAACCAGGTCATGACCCAGAACGAGAGGGGCTTGGACACGAGCCAGCGCCGGAAGCGGGAAGGCGATGGGGGGGAACTGGCCGCGGCCAGCAGCATCAGGGCGCCGATCAGCAGCGAGGAGATCAGCACGGCGTAGACGTGGAAGACGAGCATGACGGCGGTGAGCGCGGTCAGGGCGGCGATGAAGATGCGCAAGCGCCGTTCGCGGTTGCGGAGCCACATGCCGGCGGACTCGACGTTGATGTGGAAGTAGGGGATCACGATCAGGGCGAGCACCACCATGGTGGGGATGAGCACGCCGGCTACAAAGGGCGGGAAGTAGTGCAGCAGCTCCTGCAGGCCGAGGAAATACCAGGGCGCCTTGGCCGGGTTGGGCGTGTGCATGGGATCGGCCAACTCTTCGAGGGGCGCATCCCAGATGAGCGAGATCACGACCAGGACGACGGCCAGGATCTGGATGGCGACGGCGGCGCGGAAGAGGCCTTCCGGATAAGTCATGACCACGTCGTCGTCCTGCGCCTTGACCTGGGGCGTGGTGCGGCGGGTGACAAAGGCTACGCGCACGGGCGTGCGCCGGGCGTCGGAATCGAATTGGGCTGCAAATTTAGGAGGAGTAGGCTCACTCATGGGATTCCTTTGCGGCCTGATGGCCGGTATAGAGGCCGCCGTCCTTGCGAATGCGCCAGAAATGCACGGCGATCATGAGGATGGCCGCCAGGGGCAGGATCACGCAGTGCAGCACATAGAAGCGCAGCAGGGCGTTGGCGTTCACGGTGTGGCCGCCCAGCATGAGGAAGCGGATTTTCTGGCCGAGCACGGGCACGGCGGACATGATATTGGAGCCGACGGTAATGGCCCAATAGGCCAACTGGTCCCAGGGCAGCAGGTAACCGGTGTAACTGAGCAGCAGGGTGACGATCAACAGGAGCACGCCGACGACCCAGTTGAACTCGCGGGGCTTGCGGAACGCGCCGCGATAGAAGACTTTGAACATGTGGGCGAAGACCAGCAACACCATGGTGTGGGCGGACCAGCGGTGCAGGTTGCGCAGGAACACGCCGGCCGAGACCACGAACTGGAGATCCTTCATATCCACGTAGGCCTGCGGCACGGAGGGATGGTAATAGAGCATCAGCAGGATGCCGGTGACGATCAGGATGAGAAAAGTGCCGAAGCTGAGCGTGCCGAGATACCAGGTGACGCTGAATTCGAGGGCGCGCTTGCGGGCTTTGACGGAGGCCAGGTGCAGGAAGACGTTCTGCTGGATGGCCATGGAGCGGCGCAGATTGGTGGCGCCGCTGCCGCCGCGAAAAACGGAGCGCCACACGCGGGTGTCACGCAGATCTTGGATGGTCATAGTGGTGGGTGCCCCGTGGGGTTAAGTCCTCAAATACTGTTTAGCCGGGATGACCGTGGCGCGGTCGACGAGCAGTTCGCCTTCGTCGCTGAGCCAGACCTTGAGCCAGGGCAAGGGGCGCGGGGCGGGTCCGGCGATCTTGGTTCCCTGCTCAGTGAACTTACTGCCGTGGCAAGGGCAGGCGATGATGTCCAGTTCGGGCTTCCACACGGTGAGGCAGCCCAGGTGGGTGCAGATAGCGGACATGGCGTAGAAGCCCTCCGGTCCGTGCACGATGTAGATGCCGGCCTGGAGATCCTGGGTGACGGAGCCGCGCGGATAGCGGTCCGGCTTGCCGGCGTTGGCGATGGGCGAGGGCTCGTAGAGCACGTTCGGGGACAGGTAGGAATAACCGAACACGGCCGCGCCGGCGCAGGCGGCGGCCACGGATCCCACACCCAGCTTGATGAAAGCGTCGCGGCGGGTGGGTTGAGTTTTGTCGTCTTCTGGCATGTGATTTCTCCTCAGCGGGCGGCGGCGATGCTGTAAGCCTCCATGGTGATGACATTGACGGGGCAGCGTTCGGCGCACAAGCCGCACCGGATGCAGCGGGTTTCGTCCTTGAGCATGGCTGTGCCGGGGATGGCGCCCAGTTCGGCGGCGGCCACGTCGTCCAGTTCCACGCGGTAGAGGGGCTCGTCGGCGCGGATTTGATCGAGCACTTCGGGGGGGAACTCGATTTGTTCCAGGGGGACCAGGCGGAGGCACTCCTCGGGGCAAACGTCGGCGCAGCCGCCGCAGAGGATGCACTGCGAGCCGTCGGGCTCATTGCCCTCGAACACGGTGTTGATCCAGCAGCGCAGGCAGCGGCGCGCCTCGGCCATGGCGGATTGTTCGTCGAAGCCGATCTCGACCTCGGTGACGCCGGTGCGGCGCTCGAGCGGCAGCATGGGCACGGGCTGGCGCGGGAGGGCCATATAGTCGGCGAACATTTTATGGCGATCGAGGACTTCGACGACGATTTCGGGATCGGGATGCCTGCGCCCGGTGAGGTATTCGTCGATGGCGATGGCAATGCGCTTGCCGTCGCCGACGCTATCGATGATGAGGCGGGGGCCGAAGACGCAGTCGCCGCCGGCGAATACGCCGGGCGCGGAGGTCATGAGGGTTTCGCGGTCGGCCGAGACCAGGCCGCGGGGGGAGACCTTGACGCCGTCCTCGGGGCGCAGGAAATCCAGGTTGGGAGCCTGGCCGATGGCCAGAATCACGGTATCGCACTCGATGACGGATGCGCTATTTTCCTCGAAAGCGGGGTTGAAGCGGCCGGCGGCGTCGAAGACGTACTTGGTTTTGAGGGTTTCCAATCCGGTGACCCTGCCGCCGCTGCCCAGGACGCGGTGAGGCCCGCGGCCGTCGTGGAGGTGGATACCCTCGGTTTCGGCCTCCTCGATTTCCTCGATGGCGGCGGGCATCTCGTGGCGTTTTTCGAGGCAGACGATGTTGACTTCCTGGGCGCCCAGGCGGAGGGCGGAGAGCGAGACATCGACCATTTCATGGGTGGCCACGGCGGCGACGTTCTCGTCGCTGGGCTCAGCCTCTCCGGGCGCTGGGGCGTGCTGGCGGAGGACTTCGCGGGCGGCCGAGCGGGCCACGTCCATGGCCACGTTGCCGCCGCCGATCACCACCACTTTTTTGCCGATGGTGAAGCGATAGCCGAGGTTGGCGTTGAGCAGGAAATCGACGGCTTTGTGGACGCCATCGAGGTCCACGCCGGGAATGGAGAGGTCGCGGCTGCGATGGGCGCCGACGGCGATGACGACGGCGTCGAAGCCCTGGCTGCGCAGCCCGGCGATGGTGAAATCGCGGCCGGCGGCCTGATTGAGCTTGAGGGTGATATCGCCGGTTTCGAGGATTTCGCGCACCTGGGCTTCGACCACGCTGCGCGGCAGGCGATACTCGGGGATGCCGAGCTTGAGCATGCCGCCGGCCACGGGTGCGGCTTCGAAGATGGTGACGGAATAGCCCATCCGGCCCAGGTCGTGGGCCGCGGAAAGACCCACGGGACCGCTGCCGACCACGGCCACGCGGTAGGGCTGCGGCACGGGACGCGGGCGCACGGAGCGCGAGGGGTGGCGGGACTCGGGGCCGTAGCGCTCGGTGAGCAGGCGTTTGAGAGCGCGGATCTGGATGGGGCGGTCCACGGCGCCGCGGCGGCAGGCGGTTTCGCAGGGATGCGCGCAGACGCGTCCGCAGACGCTGGCCATGGGGTTGGGGTCGCGGGCGTAGTGGTAAGCCTCTTCGAACCGCCCTTCGGCGATGAGGGCGACGTAGCGGCCGGCGTTGGTGCCGGCGGGGCACGCCATCATGCACGGGAAGTTGCTGTTCAACAAGGGGCGGTCTACCTGTTTATCGCGGAAGCGCGTCAGCAGGCTAGTGTGTCCGGATTTGTAGCGCCCGGGGCGCGGACGAAGCCGCCCGCGCCACGGTCGCGCTGGAACATGGGCCGATAGCCGCGCGGCATTACTTCGAAAGGGAGAAGTCCAGGGACGCGTCGCCGGAGACGGTGACGGGTTTGGACTGGATCTTCATGCCCTCATGCCAGGCGGTGACGGTGTAGCTGCCGGCCGGAACGTCGGCGATCTTGAAACTGCCCTCTTCGTCGGTTTCGGCGAAGTACGGGGTGGGCGAAACCACGATAAATCCGGACATTTCAGGGTGCACGTTGCAGAGCAGCGGCACGATGCCGGGCGTGTCGAACTTGAAGGCGCGCTTCTGGCCGCTGGGCCAGGTGCCCAGGTTGTGTCCCAGCTTTTTGTTGCCGCTGATGGCGGGCCAGAAGATGTTGTGGGCCACTTTATCGCTGTTCAGGAACTCGACGGTGGCGCCGGCCTGCACGGCCAGGATGTGGGGCTGGAACAACAACTGTTTCTGGTCCATGACGATGGGCTTGGCGGGCGCGGGGAACGTCTTGCCGGCAACGGCATTGACGTAGACCACGGAAATCCCTTTGCCGGCGGTGACTTTGCCGCTGATGCTGGCCGCGTGGGCGCAGAGGGAGGCTGCAAAAAGAACGACTGACAGTTTCTTCATGTGATTTTCTTTCCTCTTAGTAGACAAATTCCAACGCTACCACAGCCGTGTTCACCCGGAAAGGATTGACGGCTTCCTGGCGCCCGGTCAGCGGGTCGGTGACCACCTCCACGAACTGTTTGGGACGGTACTGATATTCACAAGACAACTTGATGTTGGGATGGATCAGGAACTGAATGCCGGGGGTGAAACGATTGCGGGTGGAGTCGAGCGGGCCGAAGTAGGAGGTGCCGCCCTGCAGGGCGAGGCCGTTGATGCGGTCGGCGGTGGAGTTGACGCCGTCCCAGCGGCCGATGAGCATGATCCACGGCAGGACCAGGTAATCGGCCTCGAGGAAGCCGCCGTTGAAGCGGGCGGGGACGCTCCTGATGAATCCGACAGGCGCGGCGGCGGTCGAGCCCAGCGGCAAGGGGATGAGCGCACCGCTGGCGTCGACGGGCAGCAGGTTGTTGTCACGCGCGGTCATATACACGCCGAAGAGGTTGAAGGTGCGGTAATTGAAGCTGAAGTCGCCGCCGGCGCGGTAAAAGGGTTCGCGCGCGTAAATGAGGGCGGTATTGCCGCTGGCGTCGGCGCCGGAGACGCCCTGCTGGGAGTCGCCGTAGAGATAGAAAGTGCCCAGGTTGAGATAGGTGTGATCGTGCGGACCGGTGGTTCCGGCGGCCTGGACGGCGTGGCGGCTCTCGCTATCGCGCTCGAGGTTGAAGCGGTAGGAGAAGCGCGCGTAGATATCCTTGAAACTGGAGTCGGAGCCGAAGCCTACGCCGCCGCTGGAACCGCCGGTGGCGGTGGGGACGTAGGGGCTGGAGTTGGACGACTGGCCGATGGCGCTGGTGTTCTGATCGAAGACGGCGAACGAGTAATGATACCCACCGTACTGGTGGCCGCCGCTGATCTCGACGCCCTTGGCCGGGCCGGCGAAACTGAACTGGTTGGCCACGTTCTGCTGCAGGGCCACCATGGAATTGACGGCGCCGATGTTGCTCTCGGTGTAGATATCGTAGGGGCTGATGTTGATGCTGCGCGCCTGGGTGAAGGGCAGGTCCAACTCGAACTGGCCGGCGCGCACGCTGATGGAATCCTTGGGCAGTTTCAGGAAGCGGCTGACGTTGACGAACTTCAGGTAGGCGTCGCCCAAACCGCCGGCGGCGTTGTCGCCGGAGACGCTGATGTCGTCGTCCACCCAGAAGGCGATATCGCTGCCGAAGTTTCCGGCGGTGAAGATACTGAAGAAACCGGTCTGGAAATCGGTTTGGGGGATGGTCTGGGGGACCGTGCCGGGAGGCGCCAGGGCGTTGAAGCGGCTCGCGTTGTTGCTGGTGTACTGGAAGAAATTGTTCATGCGCAGGCCGATGGGCGGCATGCCGGGGATGGTGCCGGGCCAGACGCTATGCGGCCAGACCTCCTTCTGCGCGGGCGCGCCCAACATGACGGGAGCGGTCTTGACGAAGCTTTCGTCGTCCTTGGGAAACTTGAAGCCCGCGTCCTTGAAGGCTTTGCCGAAGTCGTTCAGCTTCGGAAAGTCCAGGTGGCAGGTGGTGCACGACGTGCCGTACTGCCGGGTAAATGCGGGGATGGCATAACTGCGGACGCTGATGCTGGGAATCAGAAACGGAACGGCTAGAACACTGGCTGGTATAAGGGTCTTCGGTAAACGGCTCAGTTTCAGGGTACACCTCCATAGACTGCGAATTCTGACGCACAGAACAACCCAGGCACGTTTCGCAGTTTCCCGAGATGTAGCATCTGGGTGTCCAAAGCGTAAGTATTTTGTTTTCAGGCAACGTGGGGGTGGTGGGGCAAGGGAACATGGGTGTCGGGTGAATGCCCCTGGGGCAAATCGCGCACCTCGACGTGCAGGGGTTGCCTTTTTGGGCGCCCGAGGGGGCAACTGGTGCGGAATTTCACAATGCGGAGCGGCGGACCGGGCGTAGTATTCTGGGTACTGAGGAGACAGCATGGGATGTAGCAGTGGACCGGCGAACCCGGCGGGCGTCGATATACCGGCGGGCGCGCGCAAAGTGTTCTGCGTGAAGTTTCAGAGAGAGATGGCCGGGTTGGACGAAGTTCCTTTTGAAGGACACCCGTTGGGCCAGAGGATTTACGAGAACGTCTCGAAGGAAGCCTGGAAGATGTGGGTGGAGCACATGAAGATGATCATGAACGAATACAGGCTCAACCTGGGGACGCGGGAGGCGCAGGAATTTCTGCTGAAGCAGATGGAGGACTACTTTTTCGGCGAAGGCGCGGCGTTGCCGCCGGATTACGTGCCGCCGCGGCAGAAGTAACGCGGCGGGGATTACTCCATGACCACCGGGCCTTTGTGCGGTCCCGCTTTTTTGACGAAGAACATGAGCGGCACGACCGCCAGGAAAACAATGCCGAGCACCCAGAAGCTATCGACAAAGGCCAGCATGGCGGACTGCCGCTGCAACATGCCGTAGAACATGCCCTGCGCCTGGGCGGCGGCCTGGGCGGCACTGGCGCCGCGGGTGGCCAGCATGCGGGCGGTTCCGGCGAGCGCCTGGGCGTAGGCGGGATCGAAGGGCGTGAGATGCGAGACCAGGCGCGCCTGGTGGAACTGGGTGCGGCGCGCCAGGATGGTGGTGACGATGGCGATGCCGGAACTGCCGCCGATATTGCGCGCCAGGTTGATGAGCCCGGTGGCGCTGCCCATTTTCTGGCGGGGCACGGTGGCGAAGGCCATGGTGTTGATAGGCACGAACAGGAAGGCCAGACCGGCGCTTTGCACCACGCGGGCCATCATGGCGGTGCGGTAGTCGACATCCAGGTCGAAACCGGCCATGCCGAAGAGTCCGAAGGCCGAGACGCATAAGCCGAAGATCACCAGCCAGCGCGCTTCAATCTTAGAAAGCAGAAAGCCCACCAGCGGCATGCAGACGGCGATCACCAGTCCGCCGGGGGAGAGCACCAGGCCGCTGCGCATGGCGGTGTAGCCGAGCAGGGTCTGCAGAAAGACGGGCAGCAGCATGGTGCTGGCATAGAGCACGAAGCCCAGCAGGAACATGGTCGCGGTGGAGAGCATGAAGTTGCGGTTCTTTAGCATGCGGAAATCCACCACGGGCTCGGTCTGGCGCAACTCCCAGACGACCACGCCGACCAGGGCGACGGCGGCGACGACGGCCGCCGCCACGATGAACCGGGAGCCGAACCAATCGTTTTTCTGGCCGTCGTCGAGCAGGATCTCGAGAGATGCCAGGCCCAGGCTGAGCAGGCCGAGGCCCACGTAATCGACCCTGAGGCCTTTCCAGGCGCGGCGCAGGAAGTCGGGCGGATCGAAGATCAGCAGGGAAGTGAGGGTCAGGGACAGGGCGCCGACCGGGATATTGATGAGGAAGATCCAGCGCCAACTGTAGTTGTCGGTGATCCAGCCGCCGAGGGTAGGGCCGATGACGGGGGCCACCACCACGCCCATGCCGTAGACGGCCATGGCCATGCCCTGTTTGTGACGGGGGAAGCTTTCGACCAGGATGGCCTGGGAGATGGGCTGCAGCGCGCCGCCGCCGACACCCTGGAGAATGCGGAAGACGATGAGCATGCCCAGGCTGGGGGCCAGGCCGCAGAGCATGGAGCTGAGCGTGAACAGGGTCACGCAGGACATGTAGAAGCGCTTGCGGCCGATCAGGGAGGAGAACCAGCCGCTGAGGGGCAGCACAATAGCGTTGGATACCAGGTAGGAGGTGAGCACCCAGGTGGCCTCATCCACGGTAGCCGACAGGCTGCCGGCGATGTGGGGCAGGGCGACGTTGGCGACGCTGGTATCGAGGACCTCCATGAAGGTGGCGAGCATCACCGTCAAGGCGATGATCCACGGATTCACGGGGACACCGGTCGAGTTGCCGTTGACTGGCATGGAGGACCCGGTCAGCGAGTGACGATGGTGGCGCCGACGTTCATGCCGGGGCGCAGCACGACGCCATCGGGCAAGGCATCGAAGACGATTTTGACGGGGATGCGCTCGACCACTTTGACGAAGTTGCCGGTGGCGTTTTCGGGCGGCAGGAGGCTCAAGCGGGCGCCGGTGCCTCCGGCGATGGAATCGACTTTGCCCTGGATGGTGCGGCCGTACATATCCACGTCGATTTCGGCGGCCTGGCCGGGGCGCACATGGGCCAGTTGGGTTTCCTTGAAATTGGCGGTGACCCACACGTCGTGGAGGGGGATGAGGGCCATGAGGTCCTGGCCGGGCTGGAGGATTTCGCCGGGCTCGACGGACTTCTTGGTGACCACGCCGCTGGAGGGCGCGACGAGGGTGGTGTAGCCGAGATTCAACTCGGCGGCGGCGAGGTTGGCGCGGGCCTCCTGGACCCGGGCGGCGGCGGAGGCGGCCTGGGCGGAAGTGACCAACACCTGGCGTTCGGAGGCTTTGGACTGGGCCAGTTCGGCGCGCACCTGGCTGACGCGCGACTGGGCGGCTTCATAAGCGGCGCTGGCGTTGGCGGCGGCCTGTTCGGCGGACTGCACGCGGTCGCCGGCGGCGCGCAACTGGGCCTCGGCGACCTTGGCGGCGGCGGAGTAGGCATCGAACTGCTGCTGCGAGATTTCGGCCTTGGCCACCAGGGGGCGCATGCGGGCGAGGTCGGCCTGGGCCTTGTCGCTGGCGGCCTGGGCGGCGGCGAGGTTGGAGCGCGCCCAGGAGAGATCGGAGGTAGCGGCCTGGTTGGCGGCGAGGTTGGCCTGGCGGGCCTGGGCTTCGGCGGTGGCCAGGCCGGCGGACGCGCCCGTGGTGCTGGATTCGGTAGTGTCGCGGGTGAGGGGCACGGTGGCCTGGGCGGCGCGGGCCTGGGCCTCGGCCAGGGTCAGGGCGGCGCGGGCCTGATCCACCTTGGCCTGGTAATCGCGGGGATCGACGCGCACCAGCACGTCGCCGGCTTTCACATGCTGGTTGTCCCTGACCAGCACTTCGAGGACGCTGCCTGAGATTTTGGCGGCAATGGGGACGATGTGGCCGTCCACCTGGGCGTCGTCGGTGGAGACGCGGTGGCGATAGTGCAGCCAGACGCCGGCAGCCGCCAGCGCTACCACCAGGCCGCCGCCGAGCACCACGAAGAGCACGCGGGTGCGCGATCGGGACCGGCGCGCGGGCGCGGGCTGCGTGTTGACTGGCTGCTCCTCATCCATCGTGTAAGTTTCCATGGTATCCTCTCCGTGGCCGCTGGTCACTATTTGGCGTAGACAGCTTCCATCTGCCCGGTGGCGTGGGCCACGCCGGCGCGGGCCTGGTTATAGCGGTAGAGCGCTACGATCTGGTTATCGTTGGCGCGGGCCAGGGCATCCTGGGCGCTGATGACTTCGATGTTATTGGCGACGCCGGCCTGGAAACGGTCGCGGGCCTCGAGCACCTCTTCATTGGCCAGGCCCACGGCTTGGTTGGCCACATCCACCTCATGGGCGGCGGCAGCCAACTGCGCGGCGGCAGTGCGCACCTCGAGGGCGATCCGGTTGCGCTGCTCCTGCTGCTGTTGGGCGATCTTGCGCAACTCCAGATCGGCGCGGGCCTGCTGCGCGGCAATGCGGCCGCCGGTAAACAGCGGCACGTTCAGAGTGAAACCGTAGGTGTAGGCGGGGATGGCCGTAGCCGGCGTCAAACCCTGCTCGGCCCAGAAGCCATCGAAGGTCACACTGGGGAGACGGGTGTCGGTGGCCTGCCGCCGGGCCAACTCCGCCTGGCGCCGGGCGTGCGTGAGGGCGATCATTTCCGGGCGGCTGGCGTAGGCGGCTTCCAGGCTCCGATCGACCTGGATGGGCGGCGTTTCAAAGAAGCTGACCTGGTCCGCCAGTTCGATTTCGCGGCGGGGGCTGACGTTGAGCAGTTGGGCCAGGCCGTAGAGGGAAGTCTGGAGCTCGGTTTGGGCTTCGATCAGGCGCTGGCGCTCGTTCTGGAGCTCGACGCTGGCGCGCAGGGTGTCGATGCCGGTGCCCGCGCCGTTCTTCTGCAGGTCGGCGGCCTGGCCGTGGAGGGCCCCGGCCAGATCCACGCGGGACTGCGCGGCTTTGACGTCGGCGGCGGCGCGCAGGCTGCCGAGGTACTGCGAGACCACCAGCATGGCGATCTGCTCGCGGACCCCCTGGCTCTGCGCGCGCGAGAGGTCCACGCCCTCCCTGGAGGCCTGCCAGCGCCGCCAGAGGGTGAGATCGAAGACCGGGACGGAGAAGACGGGTCCGCCCTGGTAGACTTCGAACGGGCCGAGGTGCCCCGGAAAGGGGAATGTGGGAGGAAGCTGCTGGATGCCGAACAGGGGCGCCACGGCGAAACGGCGAGTCTGTTCGAAGGCCTGCATACTGGCCTGCGGGAGGAGGCCGGCGCGCGCCAGGTTTTGATCCTGCTGGCTCTGAGCCAGGTTGAGGTTGGCGATCTGCACCTGGGGGTTCTGATTCAGGGCCATGCGCACGGCGTCGCGGAGGGTGAGGCGCAGGGGGGCGTCGTCCTGAGCGCGCAGGCCGGCGGCCAGGGAGAGGGCCAGGGCCAGCAGGGTGAGGGCGGATTTGCCGGCGGCGGCGATGCGGTCGACGATGGCCTGGTTCATGCAATTGTGGGCGATTAAGCGGCCGCCGCTTTGATGCACGCGCGCCAGCAGATCGCGGCCGGGGCAGTCGATGAAGGAGACATCCGCGAGGTCGACGATTACGGGGCGGCCGGGCGCGGCGGCTGCTGCCGCGCTCCAGGATTGCTCGAGTTCCCGCACCCAAGGGCCGGTGAGCTTGCCTTCGAGCTTGAAGGTGACGGCCGCGCCGGAATCCTGAACGGTGATGCGGAGCATGCCTGGCAGAGGGCACGCAGGTGGCCGGAGCGAGATGCCGGGATTTCAAGGGGATGGGCGGAATGACGGCGTGGCGCCGGAGCCGATGGCGCGGCACGCGCCGTTATTTCGGCGCGAGGAGGCAAGGGAGGAACTTTAGTCCGGGCTTACTCCATAAGCCGGAACGTATACATCTTACCTATGGAGGCGCTGTTGGCGGAGGTAAATGCGCCGGGCGGCAGGAAACCGTATTCTCCGGCGCCGAGGCTCGGCAGCAGAATCTTGTACATACGGTTTGCCAGTTTCTTACCTTCGAACGGGACAACATCGCGGGTGGCGCCGCCGGAAACATGCATAACGCCTCCGGTGACGGTGCGAAACTCCCGGGAATCGCCGTGCTCATGCAGTCTGACCAACTGGTATTCGGTAATCGCAACACCCTCCGGGGTGTAGATGAAGACCTCAACGGGCGAGCTCACCGAGTTGCGGCTGTGAGCCGCGGGGAGGTGCCCGTTCACGTCGCCCTTAACGATGCCGGCGGTGCCGATGGTCTTCAGCACTCCGCCGGTCTTCCAGTTGACGACTTCCGGCAGCATTTCGGCCCACTGGCCGGCCTTCTTGTAATATGCGCCGATTTCTGCATCCGCGGGGATATCGCGATCGGCGGGCGCAGCGCTGGAAGGCGGTTCGCTGGAGGGCGCGGCGGCCGATCCCTTACTCGCCATGGCGGCCAGCACCTTCTCGGATACGCCTTGTTGCTTCAAGCCGATGATGGCGTCCGGAGTCAGGGAGTACTTACCGGGCTGGTTCTGGATCATGCTGACGATGAGGGTGTCGCCCAGCCCGGCTTTAACCATCTTCAGGACAGCGTCGTTCGTCAAAACGTCCTGCGCGCAGGCCAGGGCGGCCAAGGCGATCAGCACACGCAAAACCTTCATACTTTTCCTCCAAGGGGCGCGAATTTGGCTCGAAACACAGCACTGGAAGTTTAACTCGCGGATGGTTTTGCGTCAAGGGCCTCGGGGTTAGCCTCGGGGTTAGCAGGGTTAGTAGGCGGTTAGTCGTCTGGACCGGATAGAGGGGCCCGGGCGGCCGCGACGAGGCCGCCGGGCTGTGCGATGATCTGAAGAGGAGGACAGGCTCTGAAATTATGGATGCCCTTACGATCCACCGGCTGCATTTCGCCTTCACGGTCACGTTCCACTACATTTTTCCGCAACTGACCATGGGGCTGGCGCTGCTGCTGGTGGCGCTGAAGACGCTCGCCATACGCACGGGAGAGGAGCATTACAATCGCGCGGTCCGGTTTTGGGCGCGCATCTTCGCCATCACTTTCGCCATGGGGGTGGTGACGGGGATTCCGATGGAGTTCCAGTTCGGCACCAACTGGGCGCGTTTTTCGAAAGCGGCGGGCGGGGTGATCGGGCAGACGCTGGCGATGGAGGGCGTGTTTTCGTTCTTCCTGGAATCGAGTTTCCTGGGGCTGTTTCTTTTCGGCGAAAAGCGATTGGGGCCGAAGGGCCACTGGGTGGCGGGCGTGCTGGTGTTTGTGGGATCGTGGCTATCGGGATTCTTCATCGTGGCGACGGACGCGTGGATGCAGCATCCGGTGGGCTACGCGCTGGGGCCGCGCGGGGAGATCCAGCTAGCGAGCTTCTGGGCGCTGTTACTGAACCCCTGGCTGGTGTGGCAGTATCTACACAACATGATGGGTTCGGTGGTGACGGCGGGCTTCGCCATGGCGGCGGTGGGCGCGTTCTATCTGCTGGTGAAGCGCCAGGAGGCGTACGGGCGGACCTTCGTGCGGGTGGGCGTGACCGCGGGCCTGGCGGCGGCCGCGCTGCTGGTGTTTCCGACCGGCGACGGGCAGGGCAAGAACATCGCCTACTATCAGCCGCAGACGCTGGCCGCGATGGAAGGGCTGTTTGAGAGCGCGGCGGGGGCGCCGCTGGCGCTGATCGGACAGCCGGACGTGGAGAAGCGGCGGCTGGACAACCCGGTGCAGGTTCCGCGGGCGCTGAGTTTCCTGACCTATCAGCGCTGGAAGGCGGAGGTAAAGGGCCTGGACGCATTTCCGCCGGAGGGCTGGCCGGACAACATCCCGCTGCTGTACTTCAGCTATCACATCATGGTGGGGCTGGGTACGGTGTTCGTGGCGGTGCTGGCGCTGGCGGCGGTGGAACTGTGGCGCGGGCGGCTGTTCGCGCAGCGGAAGGTGCTGTGGCTGCTGATGCTGTCGGCGCCGTTTCCGTTCATCGCCAACACGGCGGGGTGGATCACGGCGGAGGAGGGCCGGCAGCCGTGGCTGATCTACGGGCTGATGCGCACGCCGGCGGGCGTGTCGCCGCACGTTTCGGCGGGCAACGCGCTGTTCACGCTGATCGGCTTCATGGGGATGTACACGGTGCTGGCGATGCTCTTCCTGCTGCTGGTCTATCACGAGATCGAGCGCGGGCCGGAGGTGTTGTAATGGAGATGATCTGGTTCGGGCTGGTGGCGGTGATGATCGCGGTGTACGTGGTGCTGGACGGCTTCGACCTGGGCGCGGGAATGGTGCAGCTTGTGGCGGCGCGCACGGACGGGGAGCGGCGGCAGGTGCTGCGCTCGATCGGTCCGGTGTGGGACGGCAACGAAGTGTGGCTGCTGGCCGGGGGCGGGACGCTGTACTTCGCGTTTCCGGCGCTGTACGCGTCGAGCTTCAGCGGGTTCTATCTGCCGCTGATGATGGTGCTGTGGCTGCTGATTCTGCGCGGCATCTCGATCGAATTCCGGAATCATATCGACAGCCTGGTATGGAAGCCGTTCTGGGACGTGGTGTTCGGCGGGGCGAGCGCGCTGCTGGCCATCTTCTTCGGGGCGGCGCTGGGCAACGTGGTGCGCGGCGTGCCGCTGGACGCGGGGGGCGAATTCTTCCTGCCGCTGTGGACCAATTTCGGGCTGGGACCGGCGGTGGGCATTCTGGACTGGTACACCGTGCTGGTGGCGGTGACGGCCTTCGCCACGCTGCTGGTACACGGCGCCTTGTGGGTGGAGCTGAAGACGGAGGGCGCGCTGGAAGAGCGGGCCGGACGGCTGGCGCGGACGGCCTGGTGGGGGCTGCCGCCGCTGACGGTGGCCATCACCTGGGCGAGTTTCAGCATTCAGCCGCGCCTGGGCGAGAGCTTCGGCGCGCGGCCGTGGGGCTACGTGTTCCCGCTGCTGGCGGTGGCGGGCCTGATCGGCATGCGCGTCCTGCGCCGCGGGGGCGCCGGGGCTTTCCTGTGCTCGTCGCTGTTTATCGTGGGGATGCTGACCAGCGCAGCCTTCGGGCTGTATCCTTATGTCCTGCCGTCCAACCTGGATCCGAAGCTGGGGCTGACGGTTTACAACGCTGCCGCGGCGCCCTATGGATTGAAAGTCGGGATGGTGTGGTTCCTACCGGGGATGCTGCTGGCTATGGGTTACTTCATCTATACGTATCGGAGCTTTGCGGGGAAGGTATCGCCGCCGGACGACGGCTATTGATTGAGGAGGGGGAATAGCCTGACCGGTGGCCAGCGGATTCAGGAGCAACCGCCGGCCACCAGCCGCACGCCGTTAACGATGGCCGC
>VFSW01008080.1_pt1 | contig 15172 bp, 10 predicted proteins | sample 5358111 | NCBI WGS metagenome assembly VFSW01 (sample SAMN11554181, study PRJNA540505) | mine drainage metagenome | isolation source: sediment from site ElyBrook_90M | place: USA: Ely Copper Mine, Vershire, VT | collected 2017
GCACGTCCTGTGGTGTGGGAGGACGGCGGGAGCGATCCCGCCTCCTACCCGATTTTTGCACGGAATGACGCTGCTTTTTGCGCGCAGATCCGCGGCGATTTTGGCTGAGCTATAAGCTGATTCTCAACGAGGGTTCTGGTCTTCGGTTTCGTGCGTGTGACCTCAATCACTGCCGCAAGAAGCCCAGGGGCGGATGATTACAATAGAGATCTGGAGCCTTGACACTGTGACCTGGGGCAGAAAAAGCGCGCTGTTCATGCTGGCGATCATGGTCTTTTGGACCGCGATGCCTGCGTCTCTCTGCCTTTTTGCCATGCCCGGGACTGGACAACCCGCTTGCTGCAGCGCCATGTCCATGCCGCTGGCGTGCGCTCCGGCGGGAATGTCGCTGAATGGTTCGTGCTGCGAGGCAGGTGGCCATAATCCCGCTGCCACTCCAGTACTTCTGTCCTCTTCCGAGCGTTCGCAGCGGATTGCAATCGTACCGATTCAAGCGGCTACGCAAGCACCCGCTTTACAGTGCGCCGGGTGCCGCAAGGCGATTGAAGCGCCGCCGCCGAAATCCTCGCCGGGCGGGATCACCATACTCCGAATCTAAAATTTCCTCCTTCGCAGGCTGAACATGGGCCTTTGTGTGTCCAGTTACGGCCAAGCGCCCTGGGACCCCACGACGAGGCCGTGAACTGTGTACCGGCTGGAGGGACAATGAAGATTCCTGTATTCATATTTTGCATTCTGTTGGCGGCCGTGCCCGGCGTCCTGCGTGCGCAGACGCCAAGCATGACGGATGGTCTGGCCGAAATTGCCGCATTACTTGAGCAGCATCGTGAGTCCGAAGCTCCTGGTCCGGCGCTGACGCTGGAAGAAGCGCAACGAATAGCTATCGCGGCGAATCCGGAGATTGCGGTTGCTGCCCGGCGGGTGGCCGCCGCCCGGGCGCATGTTCCTTCGGCCGGTTCACTCGACGATCCAGTGGCGATGTACCGCGGATGGGGCGTGCCGCTTGAAAAGCCGTGGGATTACAACGCTGCGCAGAACATGTTCAGCGTGAGCCAAACGCTTCCGGGCGCAGGCAAGAGGGCGCTGCGCACGAATGTGGCGGAGTCCGATGTGGACGTAGCCAAGGCAGAGCTTGAACAGGTTCGCCTGGAAGTTCGAGTGCGCGTGCACAAGGCCTTCAACGATCTGCTCCTGGCCCAGGACGAGCTGCGGATTCACGACCAGCACGGCGGCATTGCGCGCCAGGCGATCGAGGCGGCGCGCATCAAGTACGCGGTTGGAAAGGTATCGCAGCAGGACATTCTGAAGGCCCAGGTCGCGCTGACCGGGCTGGCGGAACACATGATCCGCTTCGATCGGGATGCCGATCTGGCGCGAGCCCGGCTCAACACGCTTCTTGGGCGCGACCCAGGCACAGCGGTCGGCGCGCAAGGGGACTACGCCGTCCATCTCGCGCTTCCCGCGGAAAAGGCGCTTGAAGACCTGGCTGTGGCAAACCGGCCCGATCTGGCTGCCGCGCGGGACGCGGCCGAGCGCAGCCACAAAGAGCAAGCGCTGGCCAGGAAGGCCTACCTGCCGGACTTCACGGTATCGGCCGGTTACATGCTCAACCCGTCCGGCCAAAACATACGCAACAACTACATGGTGGAGGGTTCAATGAACCTTCCCTGGCTGAATCATCGCAAACACGATGCCGAGATCGCCGAGGCCACGGCCACGGCCACCGAGCAGGATGCGGAACTGGCGGCACTGGGCAATGCCGTATTCGGGCAGATTCAGGACGCACTGGTTGAGGCGCGGTCCGCGCAACAGTTGGCGCGCATGTATCACGACCAGCTCCGGCCCCAGGCAGAAGCCACTCTCCAGGCCAGCGTCATCGCCTATGAGAACGATAAGACGGACTTTCTCGATCTGCTTGACAGCCAGATGACGGTGGTCGATGTGGATCTTGACTGGTTCCAGGCCGTGGCGGACTTCGACGCACGGCTGGCAGACCTCGAACTCGCTACAGGCATTTCCATTGATCGGCAGCAGCAAACCGCGCCGGAGGTGAAACCGTGAAGACACGCGCTTATCAACTCACTCTCGCATTGGCCGTTGCCATATGCGTTTCGCTTGGAGGCGCGCTCGCTTACGTGCTTCTGTACCGGGGTCATTCAACCGCACCCACGGCCTCCGAGGATCCAGTGGTGGCGCGTGGCCCGGAGACGGGCTCGCAGCCAGTTCAGCAAGGAAACGGGGCCTCGGCGGGCGCTGAACCGGCGCTGGCTCCCTTGCAGTTGTCGCCGCAGCGCATGCAGGAGATCGGCGTTACGACGGCGGTTGCTGAACTCAAGAACGTGAACGACGACCTGAATGTCCCTGGCAACGTGGACGTCGACGAGGAGAAGCTCTCGTACGTGCAAACGCGCTTCCCCGGCTGGATACAGGATGTCTTTGCGAATGCGAACTACCAGTATGTACGCAAGGGCCAGCGCCTTTTCACGATCTACAGCCCGGACCTTGTGAGCAGCGAGCAGGAATGCCTGCTGGCGAAGCAGAACCAAAATGCATTCACCGAGGATATGCACGGAATGGCGGCGCACGAGAGCGGTTGGCTGCTGAGAGCGGCGGAAGAGCGATTGCAGCAATTCGGCGTTCCGGCGCAGACCATCGCGGAGTTGGAGCAGAGCGGCAAGGTGCAGCGGAACATCGCCATCGACTCGCCAGTCTCCGGATATATTACCCAGCGCGAAGCTTTGCCGAACGCCTACGTACAACCGGAGACGAAGCTGTACACCATCGCCGATCTTTCCACAGTGTGGGTATACGCCAACGTGTTTCAGAACGAAGTTGGCCGGCTGAAGCCCGGCGACGCGGCGCAAGTGACGGTCGACGCCTATCCCGGACGGCACTTCAACGGACGCATCGACCAGATTCTGCCTGAGGTCGATGTAGCAACACGCACTGTGCGGGTGCGCCTGGTCTTTGGAAACCCCGGAGTGGCGCTGAAGCCTGGAATGTATGTGAATGTTGCCATCGCGGTTTCGCTTGGCAGGCAGCTGACGATACCGGCTTCAGCGGTGCTTCAGGCGGGCTCGCGGGCCATTGCGTTTATCGACCACGGGAGCGGCAATCTGGAGCCGCGCACGATTGAGACCGGGCCGCAGCTCGACGATTCGTTCATCGTGCTCGGCGGCCTCAAAGCTGGCGACAGGGTGGTCAGCTCGGCCAACTTCCTGGTGGATTCCGAGGCGCAGCTTCAGTCGGCTTTTGCGGCCTTTGCGCCGCCACAACAGCAGGCGAACGCGAGCGCCGCACCGGCAGCGCAGGCGCTGATCGAAATGAGCACGGAGCCGTCTCCGCCGCGCAAGGGCGCAAACACGGTGCGCGTTAAGCTGACGGGATTGGACGGCAAGCCGGCGCCAGGAGCGCAGGTGACCGCGACTTTCTTCATGCCGGCCATGCCCGGGATGGGGATGCCCGCAGAACGAGCCGTTGCCACACTCGCCGATAAGGGCAATGGCATTTATGAAGGACCTCTGCAACTGGCGGCAGGCGGGACCTGGTCTGCGACAGTCACTGTTCAACGCGGGGGCAAGACAGTGGCCACGAAGCAGCTCAGCGTCAGCGCGACGGGAGGGATGTAATGATTTCAAGAATCATTGCATGGTGCGCGCGCAATCCTTTCCTGGTTTTCACTGGCGCCATTCTACTGGTCGTCGCCGGCTTCTGGTGCCTTCAGCGCGTGCCGCTCGACGCGCTGCCGGATATCAGCGATGTGCAGGTGATCATTCACACTCCGTGGTCGGGCGAGCCGCCCAATGTGATCGAGGATCAGGTTACGTATCCCATCGTGACGGCCCTGCTTGCGGCGCCCCATGTGAAGAACGTGCGCGCGCAGACCATGTTCGGCGATTCCTACGTTTTCGTCGTATTTGAGGATGGCACCGACCTATACTGGGCGCGATCGCGGGTGATCGAGTATTTGCAGCAGATTGCGGGCAAGCTTCCCGCGGATGCGCACCCCGCCATCGGTCCGGACGCCACCGGCGCGGGCTGGGTGTACGAGTACGCCGTCGTGGACCAGAGCCACACCAAAAACCTCGCGGATCTGCGCGCGCTTCAGGACTGGTATCTGCGCTACCAGCTTGAAACCGTGCCCGGCGTGGCAGAGGTCGCCAGTATCGGCGGCTTCGTGCGCCAGTACCAGGTCAACCTCGATCCAAGCAAGCTCTTCTCCTATGGGATCTCCGCCTCGACTGTGATCGACCGCGTGCGGCAGAGCACCAACGAAGTGGGCGGCGACGTGCTGGAGATGAGCGGGGCCGAGTACATGATCCGCGGCCTTGGCTACCTGCGCTCGCTCTCCGATCTTGAAAATGTTCCAGTCGCGACCAAGAATGGCACACCGGTGCTGGTAAAGAACCTGGGCACAGTGACCTTCGGTCCGGACGTTCGGCGCGGCGCGGCCGACTGGCAGGGGCAGGGAGAAACCGTCGGGGGCATCGTGGTCATGCGTTACGGCATGAACGCTCTGAACGTCATCAACGGCGTAAAGGCCAAGTTCAAGGAGATTGCGCCTTCGCTGCCTCCCGGCGTCGAGATCGTAACCGGCTACGACCGTTCCTGGTTGAGCGATCAGTCGATCCACACGCTCAAGCGGGACCTCCTTGCGGAGGCCATCATCGTCAGCTTTGTGAGCATTGTCTTCCTGTTCCACTTCCGTTCCGCGCTCGTGCCAATTTTGACGCTGCCCATAGCCGTGCTGGCCGCATTCATTCCCATGTATTACCTGCACGTCAGCTCGAACATCATGTCTCTCGGCGGGCTGGCGCTTGCCGTGGGCGTGCTTATCGATGCCGCGATCGTCATGGTGGAAAACGGATACCGGCATCTGGCTGAGCGCAACGACGTTCCAAACGAATCGGAAAGGCATCGCATCCTCGTCGGCGCGGCACAGCAGGTAGGTCCGGCTCTCTTCTACTCGCTCATCATTATTGTCGTGTCCTTCCTGCCGGTGTTCTTGCTTGAAGCGCAGGAAGGCCGCATGTTCCGGCCTCTGGCGTGGACCAAGACCCTTGCGCTCATCTTCTCCTCGCTGCTTTCCATTACGCTGGTCCCGGCGCTCATGCCGTTCTGCCTGCGTGGCAAGTTGCGTCCCGAATCAAAGAACCCCGCCGCGCGAATTACACAAGCGATCTATCTTCCGGTGCTGCGCTGGTGCCTCAGGCACTGGAAAGTGGTCATCGCCCTGAATCTGATCTTTCTGGCCGCAACCATCCCGCTCTACTTCCGTCTCGGCAGCCAGTTCATGCCCGCGCTTTATGAAGGTTCCGCTCTCTACATGCCGAGCGCGCTGCCCGGCATTTCCATTACGCAGGCAGTTTCACTCATGCAGGAGCAGGACCGCATCATCCGTTCGTTTCCTGAAGTTGAAACGGTCTTTGGTACCGTGGGCCGTTCCGATTCGGCCACAGACAACGCGCCTCTCGATATGTACGACACTACAATCATGCTGAAGCCGCGTAATCAGTGGCGTTCTGGCATGAACTACGAAAAGCTGATCCACGATATGGACGTGAAACTACAGTTTCCCGGTCTTACCAATACCTGGACCATGCCGGTCGAAAACCGGCTCGACATGGAACTGACCGGCATCAAGACCGCGGTGGGAATCAAGATTCAGGGGCCGGATCTGGCGCACATCGAGGACATCGGAGGGCGGATGCAGCAAGTGCTTTCCGCAATGCCGGAAACGAACTCTGTCTTTGCGGAGCGGGTTTCGCAGGGCTTCTATCTCAATGTGGATGTCAACCGGCCGGAGGCAGCCCGTTACGGGTTAACCGTGGCCGATGTGCAGCGGGTCATCACATCGGAGATCGGCGGAGCGGATATCGCGCAGAATGTGGAAGGGCGCGAACGATTTCCGATTGCTGTGCGATATCAGCGCGACTTTCGCGATCGTCCAGGATTATTATCCCAGGCTCTGATTTCAACTCCGTCGGGAGAGCAGATTCCGATCAGTGAGGTGGCTCGGGTCTACTACTCGCGCGGCACAGCCATGATCCGCGACGAAGACGGCGCGCTGACCGGCGATGTTTATCTCAATCTGAACACTCACAATTATGGCGGCTTCGTGAATCGCGCGGACAAATTGTTGAAGCAGAAGGTCGCCCTGCCGGCGGGATACACGTGGCACTGGGCCGGAGAGTATGAGTTCGAGGTGCGCGCCAAGAAGCGGCTCACAATCATACTGCCCATCGTCTTCTTCGTGATCTTCCTGCTGCTCTATCTGGTCTTCAAATCCGCAATTGAGGCGGCAGTGTTGATCTTTCCCACGCTTTACGCCATGTCCGGTGGACTGCTGCTCCAGTGGGCGCTCGGCTATAACTTCAGTGTTGCGGTGTGGGTTGGTTATATCGCGCTGTTCGGCATCGCGGTGGAAACCGGCGTGGTGATGGTTGTGTATCTGCACGAAGCCTTGCAGCACCGTCTTGCAGAGGGCTCGCCTATGACGGAAGCCGGCCTTGAACAGGCAGTTATCGAGGGGGCGGTCCAACGGCTCCGGCCCAAGCTAATGACCGTGACGGCAGTGATTGCGAGTCTCGCGCCCATCCTCTGGGAGACCGGCATCGGGTCGGACGTAATGAAGCCAATTGCCGCACCCATTGTTGGCGGAATGATTACATCCACGATCCACGTCCTGATACTGGTTCCGGTGTTTTTCCTGCTCATCAAGCGCGGAGCCCTGCGCCGGAGCCTGAACACTACGGAGCAAGATGGGTGAAGCCTGTCAGGAAGAAATAGAGAGGGGCGGCCATCACTACTGCTGCGCTTCGGTCGATCACCGTGTAGTTAGTAGGTTCTTAATGAGGCTGTAGCGCGAGAGTAACAGGCCATCGTTCGATATGGGACTCGTTAATAATTCCATCGTGTTCGCCTCCGCGAATCAACCGGAAGCGTACCCCTGATCCGCTTCTCTGGATAAGGGTCAACCCGGGTCAGCTGGATGGAACGCAAACCAGTAGTATCGACGCCAACAAAAAGTGCAACGAACCGCGCGCAGAGCGAACATGCTGAGCAGTCCGTCGAATGAATGAGTCTCTGCCGGCTTGAATTTAACGGAGGTGCAACGGGGGCACGTGTGGCGTAACCAGAGCACGTGCGGCAGCCAATTCGGCCAAGTCCAGTTCGCCGTATTCATCTTGTCCTTTCTCCCAAGCAAAGCTACCCGACCTTCGATCGGTCCGTCCCGGCGTTTGCGTCCAACCATGCGAGCAGACAGCGTATGCTGCCCGTTGCCATGGCTATGCAGGAATCCGCAGCGCCGTAATAAAGGTGAATTGTGTCTCCATCAGCACCGATGGTCTGCCCGCAGGGGAAGACAACGTCGTGGACATCTCCGCTGCGCTCGTAGGGGGCCTCGGGGCCGAATATCCAGGAGTCTCCTCGTTGCAAGCAGACCTCGGGATTCTCCAGGTCGAAGAGCGCCAGTCCCATGCGATAGATGGAACCGGATGCCGTTTGGCGGACTCCGTGATAGATCGTTAGCCAGCCCTTCGACGTCTCAATCGGTGGGGAGCATAGCCCGATCTTATTTGCGTCCCACCACCCTCCGCGGCGCGCTTCGAGAATGATCTTGTGGTTTCCCCAATGCCGCAGGTTAGGCGAATAAGAGATCCACATATGGGCGCCCAGCGTGGTCACCGGCCGATGGATCATGGCCCAGTATCCATTGATCCTGCGTGGAAGCAGGGCCGCATCCTTATCTTCAGGCGGCATGATGACGCCCAATCGCTCGAAACTCCGGAAGTCCCTGGTGAGCGCCAGCGAAACTCCTGGGCCACCTCGCGCGAAGGAGGTGTAGGCAATCGCATACTGTTCGAGTTCCGGAACGTAGGTGATGCGGGGATCTTCGATGCCCCAGATTTCTTCAGGGAAGTCACGTGGATTTGGCCAGAGCGTTGGTCGAGAATCGATGCGCCACTCGTCAACTCCATTTGCCGATCGCGCGGCACACAGATGCGAAAGGCCGGTCCGGTCTTCGACTCTGCAAAGCAGCAGGGTGTCGCCGTCGGGAAGTTGCACTGCCGCCGCGTTGAAGACGCTGTTAATTGGATAAGGCCAGTTCTGCCGGGTGAGAATCGGATTGCCCGAATAGCGGGTAAACAAGCCAAGATTCACGGGACCACCTGGCCTCGTTTCTTCGAGGACGATCGGCTCCGGCAAGATTGCGGGAAAGGGATTCAGAGTCAAAGGGAAACGCTCACTTCTTGATTCAGTTGATCTGCAATTGATACTTTGGCTGCCTGCATTGCAAGCAAGGCCATTAGGAACGAAAGAGTTGACTCCGCCCCCTGGTTTTCATTTACTCGGTCGGGGTGAAGTCCATCTTTGCACCCGCCCGTCGTCGCATCGTAAAGAGGGATCTCCAAGTCGTTCTTGCCCAGAAACCAGAAAAAGACTCTCTGTGCTTCTTTAAACCAGTGCTCCTGGTTAGTCAGGCGGTACGCCTCAAGACAGGCAGAGATGGTTGTACAAGCTTCGATAGGCTGTTGGTCGAAGCGAGCCTTCTCTTTGCCTTCTGTGAAGAATCCGTTTGAGCCGATGGGGACAAAGATGTCCTGATCACCTCTATGCTGCGCTGAAACCAGCCATTCCAATGACTCAATCCCCGCAGCGATCATCCTCTCGTTGCCGCTTCGAAAGCCGGCCAGAACAAGCGCCTGCGGCAAACTGGCATTCGAGTAGGACAGGCTCTTTTCAAACCAATGCCAGGACTTAGACCTGCTGCGGTCGTAGATGTCAAGCAGACGGTCGGCGAGAACGTTACGATCGCGTTGAATGGCTCTATCCCCCGGGAACCAGTCAAGGTAGGCCTGCATGCCAAGGATGGTGAATGCCCAGGCGCGGGGGCTGGTGAACGTCAGGGCAGCAGGCGCCGCAGACTCAAACAGCCGGCCGGCCGCTCCGCGTAACCCGGCGTCTCGCGAGTGGCCAAGTACTGTCCCCAGCGCCCACAGCGCACGCCCGTGGCTGTCTTCCGAACCGATGTCTTCGAGCCAGGTACGCCCGTAGCTAAGAAAATTCCTGAACCGCTTCTTATCCCCATCAAAAGCCAGCCATAAGAACGCGAGATAGCGGCGAGAGAGGTCCGAAGGCTCTACCTTGTCCATGCTTCGATTGCGCTCCGCCAAGAGAGTAGAGACAATCAACCCACGTGCGTTATCGTCGGTTGTATAACCCTCGCGCGTATTGGGTACGGAGAAGATGGCGTGCTGCAACATGCCCGTGTCATCGGTCATGGCGGCCAGATGGCTGGTATTTACGGTTGGAAGATCTACCATCAGGTCTGTTCCTGCCATTGCATCGTCGTTTTGTTGTGCGGCTCGCGGCTGCAATGAGCGCTCGAAGCGTGCGCGTTGGAAACTCGCCATATAAGCCAGTGCTGTTTTGGGCCATGTAGTTCCACGCGAATGCAGATATGCCCTCTTCCGCATGGCATGGCGCTCCGCATCGTTAGCGAGTAATGCGAGAACCGCCTCCGCGATGGCATCAGGCCTGTCAAACGGGACGAGGACGCCTCTTCTCTCCGCCAGCAACTCTTTTGCGTGCCAGTAAGGAGTGGAGATGATTGCCTTGCCCGCTCCGAGGGCAACGGCCAGAGTGCCGGACACAATTTGCGCTTCCTGCCGGTACGGGGTGATGTAAACGTCGGCCGCGCCCACATGCGCCACAAGTTCTTCCGCACTGACGAACCGGTTGTTCAGAATCAGGTGGGAGGAGACGCCCAGCTCTTCCGCCAAAGTCTGCAGCCCTTCGCGGTATCGCTCGCCTTCGTGCCGGCGAATATGAGGATGAGTGACACCGGAGACGATGTAAACCACATCTCGGTGTTTGGCAAGAATCGCGGGCAGCGCGCGAATGACGTTTTCAATGCCTTTATTCGGCGACAGCAACCCGAACGTAAGAAGTACGGATTTGCCCTCGGTCCCAAATAGGTCTTTGAAGTAGTTGGGGTCAATAAATGGAAGATCCGGTACGCCGTGCGGAATCACGTCGATCTTACCGCTCGGGACCCCATGCACTTCGCGCAATAGCTGACCTGCCAATTCGCTCATTGCGACAAGGCGATCGGAAAGCTGTGCGATCTCTTCGAGCACGATGCGCTGATTGGCATCTGGTTCGCGCAGAACTGTGTGAAGGGTCGTTACGATCGGCATTTTCAGTCGTCGCAGCAGGGCAAGAATGTAGCGGCCCGCGCTGCCGCCATAGATACCGTATTCATGTTGAAGACAGACAAGATCGTTACCGTTGAAATTGAGGAAGTCGGCTGCCCGTTCGTATGAGACCAAATCCTCCTGGGTAAGTTCAAATCGCACTCGGTCGGGATATTCATAGCTTGAATCGGGGTCATTGACGGGAATAGCAAACAGGCGCGCCTCTCCGTATTCAGCAGCAAGAGCGGTGCACAGATCGGTCGTGAATGTTGCAATGCCACATTCGCGCGGCAAGTAGTTCCCAATAACTGCTATGCGCGTGGGCAACGGAAGGCTGCTCTCCTTCGCATGCGCAGGAGCGGACGTTGGAGGAGAAGGATATCCGCCAGATCCGTTCATTAGCGAGGATGACATCATAAGGTCCTGCTTTCAGCCGGGAGTTGTCGCTACGAAGAGGAACGGCGGTAGTACATCTGCAGAATCTGGGATCAATGCAGACTTCCGAACCACAGCAGATCATCCGTGCAGTTCTGACCGAGACGCCTGCGGCAGCCTTTCCTAATCAACCTCCAGCGTCGTGTGCTCTTGGATCCGACGACGTTGTAGGGTTACGTTGGCAACGTGGAACCATGGATAACTTGTGATCTGAACAAATCTAATTCCGCGGAGTTTGCTCGCCCGGCAATCGCCTTGAGTGCCCGGCTCAGTGCTCGATCGATTGCTGCTTCATGGGTGTGTGCACAGCCTGTCCTCGAACAGGTTCCCACATCCAGATATAGTGCCATCCTGCATGTCGGATCTTGGTGTCAAATACAGGTGACGAGATATCTTCAACTTGGTTCCAGTGCTCCCCGAAGGCGTGCCGGAGGGGATTTAGCGAGTTCGGCAACAAGCAGCCATCGCTCATGAAGATCGAATGCAGCTTCACACTTTTGTAGCTCCGAAAGCAGCGGGAGCCTGAGGTTTGGAGCTGCTCTTGGAGTTATCGGGCGGCTCCACGGTTGTGCCGGATGTCGTGTGGTCCGCAGTAAAATCCTTAATAAAGCCCAGTCTGTTTGCCTCAACAGGAGCCTGTTGTGTTTCGGAGAATCCCGTCGCATCCGGTTGGCTCACAGGTGCAATGTGAATATGATTGTGATGCCGAGCAGAAAGATGGGCTTTGACATCGCATTTCTTTATGAGACTCATGGCAACTCCAAATCGTTCGTTAGAGTGTTTGAACGTTGCTCGTCTGAAGCGAAGCCTGGAATGCCGAAGGCGAGAGGGGAAAAGCCTGTACTACTTCGAGGATACTCTTGATAGAGTCCGCGTGCCTACCATTTGCGCTTGGTGATGCACGAAGTCTTGCGCGACGTGCGGTATCGCGAGCCGGATTATCTTCCGAACCGATCTTCATGCCACTACCTCTCGCGATCGTGCTCTCTTTCTGCTCTTAATGTTGCAAGTCTTCACTTCCCGCGCCAGTCCCAGCAAGCGCAACACAACAATCCCGTACCAGTTGGGATCGATTTCGTACCACGCCATACCGTGACGTGCCGATTGAGGATGGGCGTGATGATTGTTGTGCCAGCCTTCTCCAAAGGTCAACAAAGCCACCCAGAGACTGTTCCTCGAATTATCGTGCGTCGCAAAACGCTGCTTTCCCCACATGTGCGTAGCGGAATTAACCAGCCACGTTGAGTGAAGTCCAAGTACGGTACGAAAGAATAGGCCCCAAAGCAGCAAGCGCCATCCTCCAAAAGCGAAGATCGTAACGGCAAGAGTCGCGATCGGCACCCAATGCCACCGGTTGATCCACACGTGAAACTTGTCTTTGCGAAGTTCCGGAACGAAAGGCAGCAGCTCTTTCGCGTTGTCGTGACTGGTCTGGCCGGTGAGGATCCAGCCCATGTGCGCCCAGAAACTGCCGTCGCGCGGAGAGTGCGGATCGCCTTCCCTGTCGGTATTCTGATGATGCTGTCGATGTGTGGCCACCCAGAAGATTGGTCCGCCTTCCAGTGCCAGCGTGCCACAAGTTGTTAAGAAGTATTCCACCCACTTGGGCGTTTTGTAGCCTCGATGCGTGAGCAAACGATGGTAGCCCATGCCGATCCCAAGACTTCCCGCCACCCACCACAACAGAAGAGTAAGAAGCAGCGCCTTCCAGCTGAAGAAAAACACCGCCGCCATCGCGCCAAGGTGGAACGCCACCATGAACGATGTTGTGATCCACACAATCGGCTGCGTAAATGTTCTGTCCGTCCTAAAGAGTCCTGCTTTCTTCATACGCCTCCCTTCAAGGCAGACCCATCGTGAGGGCACGTGTAAGCGGCCCGGCGACGGCAGAGCAAACTATTGGCTCACTCTCCCGTACCGGGCCGCATTTGTCTCTTGCAGCCATCCTTGCGTTCCTAAGTGCGCGTTGTTCTAGCGGAGACTTCCAGTCGTTGGGTTGGCGGGTACGCCGATTGCCTCGCCCGACACCACCAGTTCCACGCGTCGGTTTTCCTGCCTGACGGCAGAACTGCTAGTCGCTTCGATGCTGATAGTTCACTGCCTCTATAGTTCGCGTGGTCACGGTGGGAACATACATCGGACTGGTGATATCTGCTGAGGCCGCGGTTTGAGCGCTGGTTTGAGATAATGCGCTAAGCCCGGCGGTAATTCCGAGTGCGAACAGAAGCCTGGTATTCACCTTTTCTCCTGGGAGGCAGATGCCGTCTCAATAGCGCTATGTCGGTTGGTGAAGAGCGCAGCTTAGCCAGCTGACTTAGTTGGAGGCGCATCATCGCCCTACGCGTATTGCTGCCATGGAGTGGAAGAGCCCAAAAGCATTGAGCAGCCACACCACCACGCCAATGACTACGACGGCATTTAGGATCGACTTGATGGTTCCCTGCATCGGGATGAATCGATTCACCAGCCATAGCAACACGCCGACGACGACAAGAGTGAGAACAACATGCAGGAGTGAGATACGGCACCTCCTTCACCATCCCGCCCGACCCCGGGCGGTGTGCGGCCATATCTCACGCTAGCCGCTGGAGATCACCCCTGTCTGAGCAATTCGGACCACTGCCGGGGCATACGCCCGGCCCTGCCTGAAGGGCGACGCACGCCGCTTTGGCATCCTTCCGGCAATGAGTCTTGCATCGCGATATTGTGGCTCGGCATGGCGCGGGGGCAAGACAAGCTGGCCGAATGATCCAGCGCTTCCCCGGCGGCCTTAATAGCGGGTTCAACAAAGGACTCTCCGCCATGTGTGGAATCGTCGCTGTCTTCTGGCGCCGCGCGCAGCCTGGTCCATCCGGGTCCCGACGGACAGCGGCGGAGGATCTCTCCCTACCGACGGGTGGGGCTGGTGGTGGTCGCGATCCTGGACCGGCCGCTGCAAATGGATGCGGGCGAGCGCAAGGCCAACGACCAACTCCTGATGTACCTCGTCAGCCTTTGCGTGCTGTAGAAGCGGTTCGGGCTCTGCGCCGCATCGCGCACGCATTATCTGGGGCTTTTTGGGGCTTGCCGAGGCCGTGCCCGCGGATTGAGCACGGGTTGTGGGCATCCTAAGCGTTCGGCAATCTAGGTTGACAGGAGGCCGGGACGTGAGGTACTTTGCAATGCAAAGCGAGATTGGATGAGCGACCTCAACAAAGCCCTGGGAGACATCAGCAGCATTCGCCGCCAGATGGCGCGGAGCACCGAGTTCCGCGGCTACGGGCCCGCCACGCTTTGCGCCACGGGAGGTTTTGCGCTGGTGGCGGCGGCCGCGCAGGCGCTGTGGCTGCCTGACGCGCCTCGGCATATTCCGGCCTACCTGGCCACTTGGATCACTACGGCCGTGGTCTCCGCCGGGCTCATCGGGATGCAGATGCACACGCGCACGCGGCGCATCCCCTCGGGGATGGCCGACGAGATGATCCGCATGGCGGGCGAGCAGTTTCTGCCCTCGGCCGGCGCCGGCGCGCTGCTCACGGTGGTGCTGGCGGCGTTTGTTCCAGGCGCGCTCTGGATGCTGCCCGGCCTGTGGCAGATCACTTTCAGTCTGGGCGTGTTTTCTTCCTGCCGCTTTCTCCCCCGTCCCATGCTCATGGCTGGAGCATGGTACCTGGTCACCGGGCTGACGTGCATGGCGCTGGGCGATGCGCGCGCATTTTCTCCGTGGGCCATGGGCATCCCTTATGGCTGCGGACAGTTGCTGGTGGGCGTCATCCTGCTGTTCACGCGCGAGGAGGCCGACGATGAGGACTAAAACCCGATCCGGCGAGGGACGATTTGCGTACGAGGGTCTCGACCGCGTCATTCATGAGCGCGCGCGCCTCAGCGTCCTTACGTCGCTCATCACCAATCCCAAGGGCGTCACGTTCGGCGACCTCAAGCAGTTGTGCTCGCTGACCGACGGCAACCTGAGCCGCCACCTGCGCGTGCTGGAAGAAACAAACATGGTGGAGATCGTGAAGGGCGTCGACAAAAACCGGCCGCTGACCGTGTGCCGCATCACGGCCTCGGGCCGCAAACGGTACCTCGAGTATCTCGAGACCCTGGAGCAGGTGGTGCGCGACGCGGCAGACGGAGCCAAGGATGCCGAAACCGGATCCATGCGCGGCCTGAGCCCGTCGCGCGCCTGAAAAATTTTTGTGCAGAAACTTTGTACTGCAAAGTAGGAACAGGAGGCTCCCACCGGATGCAGAGCGTTCAGACGCGCGAACTCCACATCGCCATCATCATGGATGGCAACGGCCGCTGGGCCAGGCTCCGCGGCCTGCCGCGCGTCGCCGGGCATCGCGCCGGGCTGGCGGCTGCGCGCCGCATCGTGGAGCACGCATCCGACAGCGGCATTCGCTGCCTCACCTTGTATGCGTTCTCCTCGGACAACTGGCGGCGGCCGGCGCCCGAGGTGCAGCGCATCTTCTGGCTGCTGCGCGCGTTCCTTCGCCTGGAAACGGAGCGCATGCGGCAGCGTGGCGCGCGGCTGGAGGTGATCGGCAGGCGCG
>VFSW01008081.1_pt1 | contig 15171 bp, 13 predicted proteins | sample 5358111 | NCBI WGS metagenome assembly VFSW01 (sample SAMN11554181, study PRJNA540505) | mine drainage metagenome | isolation source: sediment from site ElyBrook_90M | place: USA: Ely Copper Mine, Vershire, VT | collected 2017
TCGCTCAGCATTGCAACGAAGATGCCGCGGGTCCGCAGCATGTCCGCGCAGGACAGGACCCCGGGCCGGATCACAAACCTGTCCAGGATCTCCCGCTTGAGCGATTCGTCGTCTCCTGTTATGCCGGTCCTGCTTCTGACGGCATTCCAAAAAGCAGCCTCGCTTTCCTTGCCGATAAGATATCCCGTCTCGTAGATGAGAGCATCGACAGCGGCATAGAATTTTTTCGGGTCAAGCCCGTTCTTTGTTCCGATGGCATAGAGCCCTTCCAGAAATCCCTCTTCGGCAATCACTCCGCCGAAATCAAAGAGCGCCGCCTTGATTACATTCCTCATTCTTCCCCTCTCATTCGCGGCAGCGTCCAGGCGACAAATCAGAACAAATCAGCACTAAAAGCATAGTCATAAAATAACACACTTGGGAGAGGACTGCAAAAAAAACTTGACTATCTTCTCCGAGTCTGTATAATTTCGACCCTGAGTGCAAGAATGCCCGCACATACCTGGGACAGCCTCATGCAAAACACAACTGATCCGGCTTTCTATTGGGTGGGGCTCAGCAGCATTCCCGGAGTGGGAAGAGCGACCTTCAGGAAACTCGTCAAGCAGTTCGGGTCTCCGGAGCAGGCGCTCAACGCCTCGCGGAAGGACTTGCTGGCCGTAGCAGGGGTTTCGCGCAAAGTCGTCGAAGCGATGGATTCCTTTGCCTGGCGCGAACAGGCGGAACGGGAACTCGACAAGGCGTCCGACGCCGGAGTTTCCCTCATCACCGCGGACAGCAGCGAGTACCCCGGCTGTCTGAAAAATATTCCCGATCCCCCGCTCTACCTGTATGTGAAAGGAGCGCTGAAACCCGGGGACGAGCGAGCGGTGGCGATCGTCGGCACGCGCAAGCCCACGCATTACGGCACCTCGGTAACGCACCGTCTTGCCAGCGAGCTCGCCTTTGCCGGGTTCACCGTCGTAAGCGGCATGGCACGGGGCATCGACACGCAGGCCCACAGCGGGGCACTTGCGGCAAAGGGAAGGACCATCGCGGTGCTTGGATGCGGCATCGATGTGGCTTATCCGCCTGAGAACCGGGAATTGATGGAGAGAATCAGCTCCTGCGGCGCGGTGGTCACGGAAAATCCTTTTGGCACCAAACCGGAAGCGGGGTATTTCCCGGCCCGCAACAGGGTCATCAGCGGGCTCGCTCGCGGGACCGTGATCATCGAAGCATCAAACGACAGCGGTTCCCTCATCACGGCCCGGTATTCCCTCGAACAGAACAGAAAGCTCTTTGCCGTGCCGGGGAACATCGGATCGCCGACCAGCCGGGGAACAAACAGCCTCATCAAAGGAGGCGCGCTCCTGGTGGAACGCACCGAAGACATTCTGAGCGCGCTCGGGACGCAACAGCGCGGAAGGGTGCCGGGAGCGACGACCCGGCCCTTGCCGGCGCTTACACCGGAAGAAGAAATCGTGTTGAAGTGCGTTACCACTGAACCGAAACATATAGATGTGATAATGGCTGAAAGTCGGACTTCACCGGGCAAACTGAGCGGGGTCCTTGTCAAGCTCGAATTAAAAGGACTTGCAAAACAACTTGCAGGGAAGTATTTTGTAAGGGAAAATTGAGTGGAGCCCCCTCCGGCAGAAGCCGGGGGATTGCAAGTCGCGGGATTCACGCATTAGCACAACAGGACGCATGGAGGTTTTTTTGGACGATCGGATGATGCACTTGTTCTCGCTCATCGCGGACCAGGTGCAGAATAAACAGGAACTGTTCGACGAAGAAGGAAAGATCATGCAGGCGCTTTTGAACGACGGATACCGGCTTCATGAGGCGGACGCCGCGCTCATGCTGATGCAGACGCTCGTACAGAAGCAGTCGGAAGAGTCCCTCGCTGCAGCCCCGCCTTTGTCCCGCGCCGGGTTGCGGGCGATGAACCGCGAAGAGCGAGAGCGTTTCACGGTTGACGCTTTCGGATTTGTCACGAAGCTCACGCACCTCGGCATCATCTCGGAAGACCAGCGCGAAGAGCTGCTGGACCGGGCCATGACGGTTTACACGGAACGGGTCGAACTGGACCATATCAAGTCGTTGATAGCCTTTACCCTCTTTGTGCCTCATCATGAACGGGCTGCGAACGACAGGACCGTTATTCGCCAGATAAAGAAGACAAGCTGGAATTAACGCTCGTGCGAGAAAAAAGGTTTGGCAATTATGAAATCGCTCGTCATAGTTGAGTCTCCTGCAAAGGCAAAGACCATTGCCAAATATCTTGGCAAGGATTACACGGTCAAGGCCTCGGTAGGCCACGTCATGGACCTGCCCAAGAGCAAGCTCGGCGTGGACATCGAGAATAATTTCGAGCCGAAATACATTCAGATCAAAGGCAAAGGCCCTGTCGTCAAAGAGCTCAAAGCCGCGGCAAAAAAAGCCGACCGCATCCTGCTCGCAACCGACCCGGACCGCGAGGGCGAGGCCATTGCATTCCACGTCGCCGAGGTCCTTGCCGGAAGCGCCAAAACCACGGAATTCTACCGGGTCCTCTTCAACGAGATCACCAAAAAAGCGATCCTCTTGGCCATCGAGCATCCCGGCAAGATCGACATAAACAAGGTTGACGCGCAGCAGGCGCGCCGCGTCCTCGACCGTCTCGTGGGCTACCAGATCAGCCCCATCCTCTGGAAAAAGGTGCGTCGCGGACTTTCGGCGGGGCGGGTCCAGTCCGTGGCCCTGCGGTTGATCTGCGAGCGGGAAGAAGAAATCAAGGCCTTCGTGCCCGAGGAGTTCTGGTCGCTCACCGCGCTTTTGGAAGGCAAGCTGCCGCCGCAGTTCGAGGCCAAGCTTCTGAAGAAAGACGAAGAGAAGCTCAAGGTCAAGAACAACGACGAAGTGCAAAAGATCCTCGCTGATCTCAAAGGCGCAACCTACACCGTTACGAAGGTCGAAAAAAAGGAACGGCGCAGGAACCCCGTGCCCCCCTTCACCACAAGCAAACTCCAGCAGGAAGGCGGCCGGAAGCTCGGCTTCACGTCCAAGAGGACCATGGGCATTGCCCAGTCTCTCTATGAAGGCGTGGATGTGGGCAAGGAAGGCACCGTCGGCCTTATCACCTACATGAGGACCGACTCGACCCGGGTGGGCAAGGAAGCGCAGGATGAGGCGCGGGAGTTCATCGCAGGCAAATACGGCAAAGACTATGTGCCGGAAAAGCCGCCCGTCTACGCCAGCGCCAAATCCGCCCAGGAAGCCCATGAAGCGGTCCGGCCCACGTCGGTGCTTCGCGAGCCCGACGCTATCAAACAATACCTCGAACCCGATCAGTACAAACTCTACAAGCTCATCTGGAACAGGTTCGTGGCGAGTCAGATGAACCCCGCAATCATCGACCAGACCTCGGTGGACGTCAAGGCGGTAGAGTACACGTTCCGGGCGACGGGCTCGATCGTAAAGTTCCCGGGGTTTATGGCGGTCTATATGGAAGAAAAATCCGAAGACCAGGCGCCGACGGAGGAAGAAAACGGAGAAGCTGTTTTGCCGCCTCTGTCCGAAGGAGAGGTCCTCAATCTCGTAAAGCTCGACCCGAAACAGCACTTCACCCAGCCGCCTCCCCGCTTTTCCGAGGCCTTGCTCGTTAAGACCCTTGAAGAAAAAGGCATTGGCAGGCCAAGCACCTATGCCGCTATCATTTCGACGATCCAGGAACGGGACTACGTGAATAAGGTGGAAAACAAGTTCCGCCCCACGGAACTCGGCGTACTCGTGAACGATCTGCTCGTAAGCCACTTTCCGGTCATCCTGGACGTGGCCTTCACCGCCAAAATGGAGGAAGAACTCGACAAGATCGAAGAAGGCCAGATGCCCTGGGTCGAGGCGGTGCGGGAATTTTACAAACCCTTCAGCGAAAGCCTCGAAAAAGCTCAGGCGGAGATGAAGGACTTCAAGGCCGAGTTGGTCCCCACGGACATTTCCTGCGAAAAATGCGGCAAGCCAATGGTGGTCAAGTGGGGCAGGAACGGCCAGTTCCTGGCCTGCAGCGGTTATCCCGACTGCAAGACGACAAAACCCTTTGTCCGCAACGAAAACGGCGTCGTTGAAGCCGCACCGGAAGAAACCACGGATGAAAAATGTCCCAAGTGCGGTTCACCCATGATGATCAAACGGGGACGGTTCGGAAAGTTCCTCGCCTGCTCCCGCTACCCGGAGTGCAAATATACCCAGGGCATGTCCACGGGCGTGCTCTGCCCCGAAGACGGCGGCAAACTCGTGGAGCGGCGCTCACGGTTCGGGAAGATGTTCTACTCCTGCGCCAACTACCCCGACTGCAAGTTCGCCATCTGGAACAAGCCCCTGCCCCGCCCGTGCCCGAAGTGCGGGGCCCCGTTTCTTGTGGAAAAATACTCGAAAAAGACCGGCGTCACCATCGGATGCATGAAGAAAGAATGCGATTATAAGGAAGAACCAACGCCGGAGGCCGTTTCACAGAGTGCAGAGAGCAAAGGGCAAAGTTAAACGACAGCGAGACAGCATCTGCCTGTTATCTTACGCTCTATGCCCCATGCGCTATGCGCTCTCATGCGCTTCACGCTCTCCCCTTGCAAATTCCTTCCCCTTACGCTAAAGTAATTCCATGCAGAAGCATATTTTTGCTTTCCTCAGCTACCTGAAACGCGAACGAAATGTCTCCCCCCATACTGAACGGAGCTATCTTTCCGACCTGGAACAGTTCTTCGAATTTCTCGGCGCCAAAGACGTGACCGAAGTCGATCACCAAACGCTGCGGCAGTTCATGGCCCTTCTGATGAAGGATGATATAAAAAAATCCTCCGTTGCGCGCAAACTTTCCGCCATCAGGTCGTTCTTTAAATATTTAAACCGCGAGGGGACCCTTACGGGCAACCCCGCAAAACTCGTCAGCACGCCGCGCCAAGAGAAACGGCTTCCCGCTGTGCTGACTGCCGATGACGCACAACGGCTCATGGAGGTCCCCGCTGCCACCGCGGGCGACAACCACGACACCGTACTCAGGGATCGGGCTGTACTCGAGACCCTGTACTCTACCGGCATCCGGGCAAGCGAACTCATCGGCATGAACCGGGATGATATCGATTGGAATGACCGGCTTGCCCGCATCAGGGGCAAGGGCCGCAAAGAACGTGTTGTGCCCATCGGTCATAAGGCGCTCGCTGTGCTGGAGACCTATCTGAATGGAAAGTCAAAAAACACGGATCACACTGCGGTCTTTACCGGACCGACAGGAAAACGCTTGACAGTGCGCACGGTTCAGCGTATTTTAGAAAATTATAGAAAAAAACTGGGGCTTACGCAGAAAGCGAGCCCGCACACGCTGCGCCACAGCTTTGCGACGCATTTGCTCGAGTCCGGAGCGGACCTTCGGGCGATCCAGGAGCTGCTGGGGCATGCAAGCCTCTCGACTACACAACGGTATACGCATCTTAATCTCGACTCGCTCATGGAAACCTATGACAAAGCCCATCCAAGGGCGAGGAAAAAAATAGAACCCAGATGACAGACTTTCAGAAGACAGACTCCTTTTTTCTGTCCTCTGCCCGCTGTCTTCCGACTTCTGAATTTTGGAGGCATCATGAGTGAAATTACGCCGATACACGGAACGACGATCCTTGCCGTGCGGCGGGACGGCAAGACCGCAATTGCCGGTGACGGCCAGGTGACGGTCGGCGCCACGGTGATGAAGCATAATGCGAAAAAAGTGCGTAAGATGTTCAATGACAAGGTCCTCGCGGGTTTTGCGGGAGCGACAGCAGACGCATTTACCCTTTTCGAAAAATTCGAAGCCAAGCTTGAACAATATCACGGCAATCTTACCCGCGCAGCAGTGGAACTGGCCAAGGACTGGAGAACGGACAGGATTCTTCGGCGTCTCGAAGCCTTGATGATTGTCGCTGACAGCGAACGGTCTTTTATCCTCTCGGGGAACGGCGACGTGATCGAGCCGGAACAGGGCATCCTGGCCATAGGCTCCGGCGGTCCCTATGCGCTCGCTGCGGCACAGGCGCTCATGAAACACACTCCCCTGGACGCCCGCAGCATCGTGGAAGAATCCCTGAAGATCGCCGGGGATATCTGCATCTACACGAATAAAGAGATAACGATAGAAGAACTTTGACAACAGGGTCAAGGGTCCGGTAGCAGGGTCAGGAAAATATTAGACACCGCCATCCCCGGGTTCTTGCCTCGCTTCATACCCTTGACCCCGGACCCTTGCCCCTGGACCCCATCACTTTCGGAGGTTTTTTTGAAAAATTCGCTGACACCACGACAGGTTGTCGAAGAACTGGACAAGTTTATCATCGGCCAGCATAAGGCAAAACGGGCAGTCGCCATCGCTCTCAGGAACCGGTGGAGACGCCAGCGTTTAAGCGAAGAATTGCGCGACGAAGTGATGCCGAAGAACATCATCATGATCGGCCCCACGGGTGTGGGCAAAACCGAGATCGCCCGACGGCTCGCAAAGCTCGTCCAGGCGCCCTTCCTCAAGATCGAGGCTTCGAAGTTCACCGAAGTCGGCTACGTGGGACGGGACGTCGATTCCATTATCCGCGACCTGACCGAGATCGGCATCAACATGGTCAAGAACGAAATGGCCGAGATGGTGCGGGAAAAAGCGGAGGCGCTGGCCGAGGAACGGCTGCTCGATCTCTTGTTGCCGCCGCTTCGGACCTCGCCGGGGCTGGAAGCCCCGACCTCGGAGCAGCAGGAACAGCATTCGACAACGCGGGAAAAACTCAGACAGCAGCTCCGCGACGGGAAGCTCGACAACAGGACCGTCGAGCTCGAAACAAAGGAAAAAGTCATGCCCTTCGGCATCGTCTCGAACGTCGGCATGGAAGAGATCGAAATGAACCTGAAGGAGATGCTCGGCGGCCTGCTTCCGGAGAAAACGAAGCGGCGCAAGGTGAAGGTGCCTGACGGCTTGCGGCTTTTGGTGCAGGAAGAAGCTTCGAAACTCATCGACATGGAGAAAGTGACCCGTGAGGCGCTCGAACGCGTGGAGCAATCGGGTATCGTGTTTCTGGACGAGATCGACAAGATCGCAGGCCGCGAATCGCACGGCCCGGACGTTTCCCGCGAGGGCGTCCAACGGGACCTTTTGCCGATCGTGGAGGGCTCGACGATATCGACCAAATACGGACCGGTCAAAACCGACCATATCCTGTTCGTGGCAGCCGGTGCGTTCCATGTGTCCAAACCGTCCGACCTGATCCCCGAACTCCAGGGCAGGTTTCCCATCCGGGTGGAACTCGACTCCCTCGGGAAGGCCGAGTTCATCCGCATTCTGACTGAGCCGCAGAACGCTCTTATCAAACAGCAAGTAGCGCTTCTGGCCACCGAGGAAATCGAGCTCAACTTTTCGGACGACGCAATCGAGGAAATCGCCGGCATCGCAGCACAAGTAAATGAGCGGACCGAAAACATCGGAGCGCGAAGGCTGCATACGATCATGGAGCGGCTGCTGGACGAGATCTCCTTCGATGCGCCGGACAAAAAGGGGACAAAGGTTTCGATCAACGCCGCATACGTCCAGGAGCGATTGGCCGAAGTGCTGAAGAGCGAGGACCTGAGCAGGTACATTCTATAGAGCAAGCACCAATATTGAAATAACAAAGCACAATAAACTTCAAGTTCAAACGGTTAAAATGTTTGAAATTTGCATCTTTGGTATTTTGGATTTATTTGATATTTGGGATTTGTAGTTTGAAATTTTTACACGGAGTTTGCATGCAAAAACTGATTGAAAAAGCAAAAACACTTATCGAGGCAATGCCGTACATCCAGACGTTCCGGGGCAAAACCTTCGTGATCAAATACGGCGGAAATGCCATGATCGACGAGGGTTTGAAACAGGGTTTTGCCCAGGACGTAGTGCTCATGCGCTACATCGGGATCAATCCGGTCATCGTTCACGGCGGAGGTCCGCAGATCGGCAAGACCATGGAGCGGATGGGCAAGAAACCGACGTTCGTGTCCGGCCAGCGGGTAACCGACGAGGAGACCATGGAAATTGTGGAAATGGTGCTCGGCGGCAAGGTGAACAAGGAGATCGTGAACCTTATCAATCAAGCCGGCGGCAAGGCAGTGGGCTTGACCGGCAAAGACGGCGGTCTCATCCAGGCCAGGAAACTCAAGGTTGCCAAAAAATCCGAGGAAACCGGCGAAACGGAGATTATCGACATCGGACTCGTGGGTGAGGTGAACGAGGTCAGGCCCGGAGCGCTCCACGCACTGGATCAGGGCGGTTTTATCCCGGTCATCGCTCCCGTCGGCGTCGGGGCAACCGGAGAAACGTACAACATCAATGCCGATCTCGTAGCCGGAGCAATCGCAGGAGCGTTAAAAGCGGAGAAGCTCATTTTGCTTACAGACCAGGCGGGTATTCTCGATAAGAACATGGCCCTTATTCCAACGCTGGATAAGAAAAAGGTGGAGACCTTGATCAAAGCCGGTACGATTGCTGGCGGCATGCTGCCCAAGACCAGATCCTGCTTTGAGGCCCTCGATGCCGGCTGCGTGAAGGTGCACATTATCGATGGTCGTGTCCCCCATGCTCTGCTGCTCGAAATCTTCACCAAAGAAGGCATCGGCACGGAAATCATGCTGTAAGGGTCAGGAAATACCGTGAAACCTGCAGGCGCGCCGATCGACCCAAATTGACAACAGAAAATCCAAGGTGTATTATGTTGTCCATGATCAGGCTGTATGCGTTTCAACAACCAGCGAAGACGGAGCAGACCGCAAAGCTTCCTTTCGTGCCGTTTATCGCAGTCCTCGTACTCTTCGTGATCGGGATATCCTTCGGCAACACCGCCTCGGCCGCAGAGCCGGCGGGGTTCTATTTGATCGGAACGATCGTGAGTAAAGAGTTTACCGGGGCGGTAATCAAGGACGGGACAGGCCTGCAGACTTTTTTCCGGCTATACGATGCCTTGCCGGACGGGTCAAAGATCGTCCGCGTACAAGACGACAGTATTTCACTCAAAGGGACTGATGGATCGCTTTATGATATGTTTATTGCCCATGAGAGGACGGCGGGGTCTGCCGGCCCGCAGCAGGCAAGCGCCGGTTCCCCGGTAAACATCAACCCCGCGCCGACGGCAACCGCACTGACCTCCCCCGCTCACCTGGGTGCTGGATACGCTCAAAGGCTGCGTCAACAACGACACCGACGATTTTCATCAGAATCTGACGACGAATAGCATAATAATAATGGAAGCGCATCCCTTTTCTCGTGAGCGACATCGCCGGAGATTTGCAACACGAATACCTTGTCGGCCAGTCCCAGAATATTGCGTGGCCTTAATAGGCCGCTCTTACGACATTTCCAAAATGGCCCAGGGGGGGTACGGATTACCCGGAGATTCCCGCAGAGGTATCAGCTCAGCCGTACTGACTTGACTGGTCACTACTTTGCCCTGCAAACAAACCTAAAAAAAGAGGATGGCAATTGCCATCCTCTTTTTGTTTACCGGATATCCGGAGGAATCAGGGGAAGCTATGACAGGAAGAGCAACTCGGGCCGCTGCCGGCCACGCCTTCAAGATGACCGCCGTGACAGTTGATATTAGCACACGCACCCGTGCTGTTCGCCACAACATAAAGTCCGTGTTTTGTCAGAATTGATCCGGCCCAGTCAATGGGATGCACTGAGGTGGGGCTGCCCAAGTGACAGCTCGTGCAGGATGGTCCGCTGCCGGCAACACCGGTCAGAGCCGTTCCATGGCAATTTGCATTGGAGCAGGCGGTTGTCCCGTTCGCAACGGCATAGGGGGCGTGAAACGTGCCGGTATTCTGACTCCAGGCTGAGGGATGGACGGCTACAGGCCCCCCCAGATGGCAACTGGTACAGGACGGACCGCTGTCTGCAACGCCGGTGAGCCCGGTTCCATGACAATACATGTTCGAACAAGCCGCAGTGCCCTTTGAAGCCGCGTATGGCGCATGATACGTCCCGGTGTTCTGACTCCATGCCGCCGGATGAACGGCGTCAACGCCTCCGAGATGACACAGGGTGCAGGACACACCGGAAACTCCCCCGGCGTAATCGCTCCCGTGGCATTCAGCGCAGACAGTCTTGTCTGCCTTAGCGGCAGCCATATGGCCCGCGGGAAGCCACCCGGCCGGATGCTGGTCGCCATCGAACACCGCTTTATCGTTCTTCTCGCTGCCGCACCCCGCCAGTACCAATAAGCCAACGATAAGAAAACCGATTATCATGTTTTTATTTACCGATGACATGTGAGACACCTCTCGTTATTCGATCGGCCGTGACATTTCATACATGAAGCCGGGTTGATTCGACCGTCGATCTTGTGCTGATTCAGATAATCACCCCGGTGAGGCAAGGTCCGTTCCGGGGAATCCTTGTACTTGTCGCTCGGCTTCAGCTCCTCTTTGTGAGCGTGACAATCGGAGCAGAACGACTCTTTATGGCAGGCTTTGCAGGTCCCGCTCTGCTGCTCGGCGTAAAACTGGTGTCGTGCCGACCAGTCGCTGGTATGGTCCAGAGCGGCCCGCCAGTCAGTGTGGCAGTCGCTGCATTTCGGGAACCCCGTCACTTCAATGGGATGTTGCGCGGCGATACTGGACGTATGGGCGCAGGCGTACAGGCCGAAGAGCAGCGCAAACCCTGCCAGCAAAATTATCTTTGTCTTTATCATGTTCATGTTAAGCCCCTCCTTTGGCGCCGAAACGGTAGAGAAGCTTGACAAAGCCCCGGACATCTCTGTTGAAATCGGGGTTATGGGAATACTCGACGTCGGCGCCCAGTTTCCACGCGTCCGCGAGATCATACTGGGCCGCGAGCGATCCGGAATAGGAATCTTTCACGCCGAAGATAGGGGCGTCGTAGGCGACGTCCAGGATGTCCGCGGTGAGATCGAACTTGCCGAGCTTTTTGTAGCCGTAGACCCGATATTCGTTATACTTTAAATTGTTCGCATACCCCGCCATGCGGTGATAGCCGATGCCCACGCCGCCCGACTCGAGATCGGAATACTTGATCATGCCGCCGTAATAATTGGCGGCGCCTGCAATGGAATAACCAAAATTTTTATAATCAGCTATGATACTCACGTTGTCCGTTGCCTGGTACGTTGCTGATTCTCCGAGGATGCGGACCTTTTCATCATCGAGGATTTGCCCGTTGTTTAATACGGAAAGAGCGCTTGTGGTGGCACGGAAGAAGTAATCGTCATAGTTGATCCACGAGGCCGTGGTATCAAACCTCAGGTTTGAGAAGGGCCCCAGCATCAGGACATAGGTATGTTCCATCCATCCCTTGGTGATGTCGTTGTAGCTCGACCTGCCGGTGATGTCCACATTGTCCATGAGATGCGCCCAGATATCGATGCCTTCTTCCTTGCGATAGTCCTGGCTGTTTTTTTCTTCCTTCAGCGCCGATATTCCTATCTTGTACGAATCGCCTCCCTGGCTCAGGCGCCCGCCGTAAATCACATTATCGCCGGGCATGTTGATGTTGGTCTCGACGGGAGTGCCGCCGAACGCCGACACTCCGAAACCGGCCTTCAGGTCGGTGCGCGCGTAGAGGCCGTCCACCCGCTCAGCTGCCACACCCTCGAACACCATTACCCGGCCCAGGTTAATGACCGTGTTGTCGGTTTTGCTCTTGAAACTGAGGTAGGAATATTGCAGATCGCTGTTCGTTTTGGTGCCGTACTCCTCGGTCTGAAAATCGTCGCGCAACCAACCCCCGGTATGAAACGAGATCGTGTCATTTCCAAGGTCCTGTACGGCGAAATCAAGGTATTCGTATCCCCCGAGGATCTTCGAACCGTCCGCAGACTCTCTCGATTGCAAATACGTGCTCGAATCGCCGGACAGGCTGGCCGCCCATGAGGCGGCAGGTATGCACAGCAGCAAAATTGACAGTGAAACGGAATGTACTATTCGCTTGATGAAAAGTGCCGAAAAAGTGTCTATACAATTGCCGTTATTTTGCAAAATACTACCTCCTTTCTAAAATGTGTTTTTGTAAGACCCTTCAGACATCGGGCGTGCTATCGTATGACCCATTCCGGATTGCCGCTGCTGCCCTGGGATTTGAACATTTTGATCGATGTTTGTTTTTCGAATTTTTCCATGCCGGTTGAGGATTTATCTATACAGGTATAGCGGACGCTCAGAGGCCAAGAGCCGTCTTCCTCGCGTTTTCCTCTTTCCGTGACCGCCAGCGTCATCGGAATGATATTGCAATTGCCGCTGTTCTCATGCGCGATAAGCGCCATGGCAATGTCCGCGTTCGTCGGTGGTGAAGCCTCGGGTGAGGCTTGTTTCTGGCAACCGGAGACATAGACGAACGCCAGGAGTGCCAGGAAACCGGATAAAACAACTTTTACTTTCAATAATTCCAGTTTCATCTCTCACGCCTCCGGTATGCCCTTTGTCTCCATAAAAAATCATGCTGCTTCACGGTGATTAATTACTTCACGATGCCTTGTTGCCGACTGCAAACTTTTTTATGGTCGATTCTTTCTTCAGCTCCTGAAGATACCGGTCGTAGGCTTCCTGGATCTTGATTTTGATAAGCCTGTTTTCTATGATGGCCCTGACGTTTGCAAACTCTGTTTTTGGATTTTTCTTCCGATCGATTACCTTAATAATGAATATCCCGGCGGGGCTCGCGGTCAGCACGCCGCTTACTTCGCCCTTCTTCAACCCGTAAACAGCGTCGGCAATTTCAATGGGGATCTGATTCCAGTGCAGGAATCCCTTGTCCCAATTCTGGCCGGCCCCTTTGGGCTGTTCTGCGCCGATTTTTTCGAAGGGAGCGCCGACGCGGATCCTGGCTAGCGCCTCATCGGCTCCGGCTTTGTCGGTAAATTGGAGGACCCCGAGATGGAGCTCTGTGCCGATTTGTTCGGCGTGCTTCTCGTAATAATCCTTGACGTCCTGATCGGTCATGTTAACTTTTGCCGCGATCTGCGTGTCCCTGACCCTTCGCGCTATTTCAGCCCGCTTGTACGCCGTGATCCGCCGTTCCATCAGCCGGACCGCGCTCTGAAATTTCTCGTCTTTATCGAGGCCGAGCTTGACGCCTTTCTGGTACAGGAGTTCATCGTTAATGACTTCGTCAAGCACCTCGTCCCTGACCGGCGAATCGATAAATTGTTCGTGCCCGCCCAGCCGCAAAAAAACATCATCGCCGGTTATGGGAGCGCCGTTTACCGTGGCAAGCACATTCCCGGTTTTCGATTGGTTACTTACCGTTGATTTGCATCCCTGGATCGTAAAGGAAAGAGACAGAATAACTGCAAAAACAAGTGTTGAAATTTTCATAAGGCCGATACCTCATTCCTAATCAGGCGCTCCGGAGGACTAAGGACTAAACTGTAGCAAAAAATATGAAGAAAATCAATTAAATTATTTTAATTTCACGATAATTTTTAACAGCCTTGACTTTTAACCGCGATAAAAAAAATTCCGGCGGGCACACAATGCCCGCCGGAAATCGATTGTCAACTCAACTCATTTCGTGCGCTAAAAACTACGGCAGCAGTACACTTACCTTGGTGTTCGTATTGCCGATCACGTTCCGGATGAACTCGGGGTTGTGAATGCCAAGGCTGCTGTCGTTGTTGATCAGGTTGTAGTTCCAGATGGCCTTTGCCAGGGTCTGCCCTGCGTCCGTGCTGGTCGGAACAACCAAATTCGGATCAACATTGGTTGCGCTTGTAGGCGTTCCGGCGACATAGGTCAGGTTTAACACCGGTGCACCATGACTCGTCGCGAGGGTCACCGATGCAATGTTGCCTGCGTAGGTGCCCGTAGCCTGAGTCGCAATTGCGGTCTGGATGTTAGACAAAAGCTGATCCAACGCAGCCTGCGTATCCATCTGGAGTTTGCCCGCAAGACCGGAATCTACGCCGTGGCATTTCGTGCAGATGTCGAGGCTGGCAAGGAACGTATGGTTCGTATTCTTGTAATCGCTCAGCAATGCCGGGGGAAGCGTCTGCACCATATGGCAGTTTACGCAGGAATCCGTGATGACCGCATGGGGCGAGTAGTTGCTCGTGCCAAAGGCCCCGCCGCTGGCCGGCATGAAGTAGGCGTTATGGCCCGTGAGTACGTCGCCCTGAGCAGCCGTATGGGGAGCAGCATAGCTGCTGAGCGCGCCGAACTGCGGATCGTTGTCTTCATGGAGGTAGGAGTCGCCGGCCGCTGTTATGCCGCCGTTTCTCGTGTTGTGGCAGACAATGCACTCCGCGCCCTTGCCCACGCCAAGTGCGGCGAACCCGGCAGGAAGCTTCGGCGTATCGCCGGTGATGCGGGGCTGTGCATCCGTAATGACGTCGGTTTTAGTACCTTCAGCATGCGGGTCGTGGCACACCACGCAGGTCTGGGGCTGAACGTTGCTCGTCGTCCAGGTGATTGATCCCGGAGCGAGGGTGCGGAGCGGGTTTCCATTCTGAAGCTGCTTTATCCAGACGAGGTTGCCCTGCGCGGAATGGCAGCCTGCGCAATTGGCGTTCGTTCCTTCGCTTTCGGCCAATGCGAAGTTGGCATGGCCGGTCGGGCTCTCCTGCCATTCCTGGAACCTGCCGTGATGCGTGGGTTCGGCATGGCATGCTGCGCAGACGTCGGATGAGAGGCTGAGGCGCGCGCCGTTTGCACTAGCGTTGGTTCCTGTGTGGCCCTGGCTATTTTGCGGGCCATGGCAGTTCTCGCACTGGATGTTGGTTTCCTTTGCCAGTGCCGTATAGGACGGCGTGGACCACATCCTGGAATAGCGGGTGTTGTCAACGGCAGGGCCAAACATGGTCGTATCCGTGGTAAAGGTTGTATAATTCGGCTGGAGGTCGAAACCATTGGCAGCCGTTCCGGTGTTGAACCCGACCGTATGGCAGGGGAAGCAGGTGGGACCGTAGTGGCCTCCCGCGTTGATGCCTTCCTCGAACCTGGTTGCATGGCCAGAACTTTTCCAGGGCGTGAAGTTGTCCGGAGCAATCGTACCATTATGGCAGCCGCCGCATGCAGTATTATCCGGTATCGGCGTGCCGTTGCCGTCAGCCGTGAGCGTGGTCATATCCACGCCGGTGATCTCGCCTTGCCACTTGCCGGCATAAATGTCCATGGTATCGGTCACCGGCGTCGTGGTGCCTGTCGGGGTGGTAACGACGCTGA
>VFSW01008082.1_pt1 | contig 15171 bp, 14 predicted proteins | sample 5358111 | NCBI WGS metagenome assembly VFSW01 (sample SAMN11554181, study PRJNA540505) | mine drainage metagenome | isolation source: sediment from site ElyBrook_90M | place: USA: Ely Copper Mine, Vershire, VT | collected 2017
TTCGTCTGCCAGTTCGACACGTTGCAAGGTTGCGAGGAGCTTACCCAGTGGCCCTCTGCGCCGCTGTATTCCCACGTTTGGGAATACCCGCTGCACTGGAAGGCGTAGATAACGGTTTGACCGTTTTCTGTGACCTGGTTTGAATCCAATTCAAGGTTAGCGATCGTGCTTCCGGCCTCAATCCACACCCAGCCGTCGTAGACAAAGTTCTTTGAGGTTGTGTCGTTGGCGTATGCCACGCTGTAAATTTCGCCGCCTGTATTTGTGTAGCTGAAGACAAATTGGCGTGCGTTGCCGCTGAGCGACGGCGTGCCCACCAGGCTCGTTGTGCCAACCGAAGTGCCGGGAGTGCCGGGATCGTGGTTGAAGATCCATGTGTCGAGCGCCTGCAGGTTGCCGGCAGCAATGGCGTTTGCGGGAACTACAGGTCCCGATGCGGCGGGAGGTGCAATGACGTAGCCCGCTTTTGCGAGGTTGCTGGTTTGATAGCCTGAAGCGACAGCAACGGCTTCAATCACCACGGATCCACTTACCGGGATTGCGCCAGTGTATTGAGTAGAGGATGTTGTGGGCGCGGTACCGTCGGCGGTGTAGTAGATTGTCGCTCCCGCTGTGGCGGCAGACAATGTCACCGTCTGCGCATTCGTGTATGTGCCGGGAGCAGGTGAGAATGTGGGCGTGGCGGCTGCTGCGGCAGCCGGACTGCTGGTGTCCGTTGTTGGCGCGGTGACGGAATGATTGGCCCCACAGCCTGTGACAAGCAAAGGGAGCAGGAGGCAGGGAACTGCCCGGAAGAGATTCAGAGGGGCAGGGAGGAGAGACTTCATGGATGCGCCTCGGTTCATCCGTCCGAGCACACACGTCCACGTTGCTGATTTCTAAGTTATTAGATAGAAGATTGGCTTCCATGCAATAGCCAATCCCCTTGAAATCCTAGCTTAGAGATCCATACGAGTCGCTTTTCTCAAGACTGATGTGAGCAGAATAGCACACGAAATGCGTGCTATTCTGCTCAGCAATCATGAAGGTGCACACAAGGGTAATGGACCCAAACCGCCTGCCCGAAATTGAAAATCTACCGAATTCAACGTGCGCAGGCCGCGACTGCTGGCGAATTGTCACTGTTGCCTGGTCCAAGTTGGTGTTGTGATCTGCAAGAGGTCGCATGGTGAAGGTTTGAGCGGCGTTTTTTCCTGCGCGATTTTAGGCGTCTGCGAGCCGTTGGATGCTTGGGCGCCGCGGTCTCCATGGGGGCCGATGGTCTCTTCTTCCAGGAGCGCCGGGGCCGGGAGTTGCGCGGAAAGTTTGCGGACGGAGAGTTGTGAATTCCACCCTTGCCGCATAGGCGCGTCAAGCGATGAGGCACCCCGGGCTGTGGTGGGTTTGGCAGGACCATTTGGCCGAACCAGTTTGGCACAACCAAAGGATGGGTGCGCCACCTGCCCTCGCAAGTTCGAGAATCCGGCCCGTGGGGCATCCAGATTCTTGTGTGTGACACGGCACCCGGCAAAATCTCAATCCATGCCGCTCTGTGTATAATCAGGTCCGCAATTTTTAACTGGAAAGAATGAGGGCGCTATCATCCTGCGGCAGGTGCAGAGCGCTGCACAGGTGGCTGGGTCAGTGCGGAAAGGAGACAGGACTTTCCGCAGAAGAAGGTCCCTCTCGTACTTTTCCAGCACGCTCAAGTGGCTCGTCGAGCAAGTTACGAAAAGGACGGCGGAAGGACTTATGGCGGCGTGGAAGTCGCCTTCAAAAAGGTTTGATACAAGAGATTTTGAAAAGGGAGGAATTCATGGGTAATTTCACGCGAAGAGGATTTGTCGGATCGCTTTCGGGGGTTGCGGCCGCAACGGCGCTTGGCGCTCAGCAGGTCAGCGGCCTCATGGCCCCTGATAGTAAGCCGGGCAAGGGAAAGATCAAAATCACGGACCTGAAGTGCGCGATCATCGGTAGCAACCCGACGGTTCGCATTGTGACCGATCAGGGCATTTCCGGCTATGGCCAGGCGGAGTCGTACAAGCCGTACCTTAAGCCGATGGTGCTGTTCTATAAGAACTTTCTCATCGGCGAAGATCCGACAGACGTTGCAGCCGTGATGCTGAAGATCCGCCGGATGGGCGCCTTCAAGCCGTGGGGCGCGGCCGTCAGTGCGATCGAAATCGCCCTCTGGGACATCGCCGGGCAGGTGGCCGGACTGCCCGTGTATAAAATGCTGGGCGGAAAGATTCGGGACCGCGTGCGCATTTACAACGGAGGCGTCCGCTTCCCCATGACCGGGCATATGCCACAGGATTACGCCGAGGACACGGCGAAGATGAAGGAGGCTAAAGAGGGTTTCACGCTGATCAAACAGCCCGTCGCCTTTCACAGTCCGGGGATGCTGACTGCCATTCCGAACTCCTGGTATGACGAACCTCGGCAAGGACCGGCGCATCCCGATTACGGCCTGTTGACGGAGCGCGGCTTTGACCACGTTCTGGCCTGCGTTGAAGCGATGAAGAAGGTCTGCGGCGATGAAATCGGCCTCGCCCTGGACTGTGGACCGGGCTGGACGGTCAAGGATGCGATCCGGTTTGCGCGAGCGGTTGAACCGCTCCACATCGCCTGGCTGGAAGACTTGATCACAGGCGATTACGCGCCTTATCCGAATGCCCAGGTTTTCAAGCAAGTGACGGAGAGCACCTCCACCCCCATTCACACCGGCGAGGAGATCTACCTCCGCGAGAACTTCAAGGACCTGATTGAAACACAGGCGGTAAATGTGATTGGCCCCGACCCGGAAGATGTCGGCGGGATTGCGGAACTGAAGTGGATCGCGGAATACGCCGATCTTCACGGCATCCTGGTTGCGCCGCACGGAATTTTCGACGGGTTGATCGGCCTCGCCGCGCACGTTCACCTGGCAGCCGCCTTGCCGCGCAACTTCATCGCTTTCGAGTATCCGCTGGGCCAGCCCGACTGGTGGTATGACATTATCGAGGGCTTGCCGAACCCGATTGTCAAGAAAGGCTTCATCGACGTTTGGGACAAACCGGGTCTGGGTGTGACCTTCAACGTGCGTGCAGCCAAAGCACACCTGTCAGAAGAGGATAAAGATTTCTTCGACTGAGACGGGGTCCAAGCAAGCCGTGCGCCCCACTCTTCCCGCAGGTTCATTGCGGGAAGAGCGGGATGGCACGCGCGATGCGACGAGCCATTGCGGAATAAGGTCGCGGCTTACTGCGTTTTGAACGAATGGCCTTATGCGCCTGCGTAAAAAATCCTGCGAGACATTGAGTCTCGCAGGATTTTTTATGGAGTGCGGATTGGGTCTGGCTCAGCCGGCCTTTTCGAGCAGGCAGAGCGACAGGTCGCGGCGCTCGACCATTTCGCGTGTGATCTCGAGGTCTCGGACGCGCTTGTTGTTGGGCAGGTGATACATCAGGTCGAGCATCAGCTCTTCGAGAATCATGCGCAAGCCACGCGCGCCCACCTTGCGCGCCAGGGCCTCGCGGGCAACGGCGCTGGTGGCATCCGGGGTGAAGTGCAGGCGGACGTTCTCGTACTCCAGCAGGCGCTGATACTGCTTGAGGATGGCGTTGCGGGGCTTGGTGAGGATTTCGATCAGCGCCGGCTCGTCCAGTTCGTCGAGGATGCCCATTACAGGCAAGCGGCCCACGAACTCGGGAATGAGGCCGTACTTGATGAGATCCTGCGGCTCGGTCTTGCGCAGCAGTTCGGTGTCGCGATGTGAGCGAGTGGTTGCCGCATCGGTTTCAGCGTCGACAGCCTTGAAGCCCAGGGCTTTCTTGCCGACGCGGCGGCCGACGACTCTCTCCAGGCCGACAAACGCTCCACCGCAAATGAAGAGGATGTTGGTGGTGTCGACGGCGGTGAACTCCTGGTGCGGATGCTTGCGCCCGCCTTGCGGCGGCACGTTGGCGACGGTGCCTTCGAGAATCTTGAGCAGGGCCTGCTGCACGCCCTCGCCGGAGACATCGCGGGTGATGGACGGGTTCTCGTCCTTGCGGCCGATCTTGTCGATCTCGTCGATATAAATGATGCCCTGCTGCGCGCGGGTGACATCGCCGTCAGCGGCCTGCAGGAGTTTGAGGATGATGTTTTCAACATCCTCGCCCACATAGCCGGCCTCAGTGAGCGTTGTGGCGTCCACGATGGCGAAGGGCACGTCGAGCATCTTGGCCAGGGTGTGGGCCAGCAGCGTTTTGCCGGAACCCGTGGGCCCGATGAGCAGGATGTTGGACTTGGCCAACTCGACTTCGTTGTTGCGCATACGGTTCATCTGGATGCGCTTGTAGTGGTTGTAGACCGCAACGGCGAGCTTCTTCTTGGTCTGGTCCTGGCCGATGACGTAGTCGTCGAGGAAGCTTTTGACTTCCTGCGGCTTGGGCAGGTGGCCAGCGGCGGCGGCGGGGTGGGCCTCGCCACGGTCGTCTTCCAGAATGGAGTTGCAGACCGCGACACACTCGTCGCAAATATATGCGCGAGGATAGTCGCTGGGCGACGAGATCAACTTGGCCACGGCGTCCTGCGACTTGTGGCAGAACGAGCAGCGCAGTGCTTCTTCAGGTCCCGTGCGCGTTTTCATCAGACTACTCCCTCTGAATCATTCTTCCTGTTGAATTCCGCTTTACGCGGGGCCTGCCGGCTAGGTGCGGGGCCGGTCGATAATTTCATCGATAATGCCGTATTCCTTGGCCTGTTCTGCGTTCATGATGAAGTCCCGCTCGACGTCGCGCTCGATGCGGTCCAGCGACTGCCCGGTGTGTTTGGCCATGAGGTTATTGGTGATCTCGCGGATGCGCAGGATCTCGCGCGCATGAATATCGATGTCCGTGGCCTGTCCGCTGAGGCCGCCCATGGATGGCTGATGAATAAGAATGCGCGAGTTGGGCAGGGCAAAGCGCTTGCCCTTGGTGCCGGCCAGCAACAGAAACGCGCCCATGCTGGCTGCCTGGCCGATGCAGTACGTGACCACGTTGTTCTTGATGAACTGCATGGTGTCGTAGATGGCCAGCCCGGCCGTGATGGATCCGCCCGGCGAATTGATGTAGAGCTGCACATCCTTCTCAGGGTCCTCGCCGGAGAGGAAGAGCATTTGCGCAACGATAAGATTGGCCACCTGGTCGTCAATCGGCGTGCCAAGAAAGATGATGTTGTCGCGTAGCAGACGGGAGTAAATGTCGTAGGCGCGCTCGCCTCGGCTCGTCTGCTCAACCACCATGGGAACCAATGCCATTGAGTGTTTTCTCGCTCTTCCGTTAGGGGCCCTTGATCCCCGGTTTTTTGATGGCCGGGCGGTCCTTTGTGATGCAATTTCGGGACCGCCCGGTGAAGTTCGCCGTGTTTGCCGCCCTTAAGCGGGCAGCCGTTCGTACAGCAGGTTCGCGGTTTTTTCGCGCTTCAATTGTTCACGGATTCTAGCTAGCCCGCCGTCCTCAGTCAAACGCTGGTGAAGAGTCTCGACCGATTCCCTTGACTGGAGGGCGGCAAGGTGCACCTCGCGGTCCACTTCTTCTTCGCTTACGGTGATGTTTTCCGCGTCGGCAATGCGGTCCAGGAGGACGGACGCCTTTACCTCGGCAATGGCGCTGTCACGCTGGGCGGTGCGCAGGCGGGCAAAGTCCAGCTTGCGCATCTGTTCTGTGTCCATGCCCTGAGCGGCCAGGGCGCGCAGGCCACGCTCCAGGCGCGCGTCGATCTGATCCTGCACCATGGACTCGGGCACGGGGAACGTGAAGCGCTCAGAGAGCGCGGCGAAGAGCCGGTCCTTGGTTTCACCTTCCACGCTGTGGCGCTTGCGATTGGCCATGTGCTCGCGGACGCGGTTTTCCAGTTCGGCCAGGCTCTCGTAGCTGCCCAGTTCCTTGGCAAAGTCGTCGTTCAGCTCCGGCACGATGCGCTTCTTGATGGCCTTTACGGTAACGTCGTAGGCCACGGTCTTGCCGGCCAGCTTGGGCTCGGCGTAATCGGCAGGATAGACGACCTCTGCCTTGAGCTCCTGGCCGGGCCTGGCGCCGTGCAGGACGGAGGAGAAGGCCTCCACTGTGTCTTTGCCGCCGATCTCGACCAGAGAATCTTCACCGGTGACCGGGGCAGCCTCGGCATCGCCGTCAAGCTGGCCGGTGTAGGAGATCTGGGCCCAGTCGCCATCCACCAGGGGACGGTCTTCTTCAACCGGCTCGATGGTGGCGCGCGATTCACGCAACTGCTCGATTTCCAGGGCGAACTCTTCTTCGGTGACTTCAACCGTCGGCTTTTCTACAACTACATCCTTGTAGCCCTCGATGGAGAAATCGGGAATGAACTCGAAGACCGCCTTGACGTGCAGCGGCTGACCGTCTTCAACGGTAAGTTCCGTCACCTGCGGCTGGCCGACGGGCTTGACGCCCATGTCCTGAACGCCCTTGTTGAAGCGCTCGGGCAGCAGGCTGTCGATGACTTCCTTGCGAATTTCGGTGGCGAAGCGGCGGCGGATGACCGACTCCGGCACTTTGCCGGGGCGGAAGCCGGGGATTCTTGCATATTTCTGGTAGTTGCGAACCGTGCCGTGGAAGGCCTTAGAGACATCCTCGGCGGGAATGTCCAGCACCAGCTCGCGGGTGCACTCGGGATTGAGAACCGGGCCATGGTGATGGTCGTGCCCGTGCTCGTGATCGTGGCCTTCGTGCGTGTGGTCGTGCGCAGGCTCAGCCGTTTCAGGTTGGGGGCCGTTTTCGAGGGTGTCGATAGAACTCAACGTATTTGCCTTCCGGGCGCAGCGGGCGCCAAACAAACTGCCATACCGGGCCGCCGCTCCAAACGAAACAGCGCCGAATGGCCGGGGGAATATCTCATCTCATGGTAAGAGGGTTTGCGAGCAGGGTCAAACCGGCCGCGACACTACGGGGGCGGGAGGCACCGCGGAAGGCACGTTACTGCTCAGTGACCTGGGGCTTGCGGACATAGGGCAGGAAGCGGGGATGGGCCGCGCCGCAGCAAATATAGTGCTCACGCGCCTCAGTCAGGCTGAGGTTTCCGTTTACGGTAAGCCGCACGTCATTGGCGTCTGCGTCCTCCTGGCCGTCATCCTCCCACCAGCAAACCGGGCATAGCGCCATGGCCTCGGGCGCCTCCAGTGTTTTGTACCCGCAGCAAGGACAACGAAAGCCAGTCTTCACGACATCCTCCCCATGGATGGACGGAGAGAGGATGCGGTGGGTTTACGCTGCAGGGGAGGTTATCGCTATCAAGCAGGCGTTAAAGATGTTAGCGGCCGGATTTTCGAGGCTAGTGTGGTGTCTGGTTGTTCGAGACTAGGGTGGTGAGTCTGAAGTTCGATGCTATGCTAACGTCCCAAAACGCAGATCCTTCGACTCCGTTTGGTGCAAAATGCGCACCAAACTGCTCTCAGGAAGACAGCTTTATTCTGATGCGAACTTCATACTCAGGCCCTAGAAGCGAAAGACCAGGCCTGTGCTGAAGCGGGCGTGGGTGCCGGTGGAGGGTGACTCAGTGGGTGCGCTGAGGCGGTCGCCCGCAACTCTACATGCGAAGAAGGGTGCGATGGGGAAATCCACGCCGCCGCCGAGGGCATAGGCGAAGGCTCCGCCGGAGATGTTGGCTGGGCCGCTGTTTGCCGAGTGCTCGCCACCCACGAGGAAGTGGCCAAAGAGCTTGATGCCTAACGCTCCGACGCTGACCCGAGGGCCGAGGAGGACGGTTGTGGTTCGGGGGATGGACGAGTTTGCGCCCAGGCCGTAATGAGCTACGTCACCTTCAAACCCAACAAAGGGCATCATTTTCAGGTGCAGGGCGCCTTCCCAACCGTTCAGTCCGCCGACGTTGGGATAGAAGGTGTCGCTTCCGGTGCGGCTGTAGCCGAAGAAGGCGTCGCCGCCGGGACCCAGCGCCTGGGCAGCCGGCGAGAAGGTAAGCAGGATGGCCGAGAAAAAGAGCAGCGGACAGACGCGCCAAAAACGATAGGGGGTTGTCATATGGAACTCCCTTCCGGCCGCACATCCGTCGGCCTGCTGACACTGATGACGGTGCGGGAAAGCCGGTTGCCTGAGACGTGTTGCCTGCGGAGGAACCGGGGCGCTATGCTGGCTGCCCCGGAGTAGAATCGGGCGCGAGGAGTGCAATCGAAAACTATGCAGGTTTCTTATTCAAGTGTCGCTTTCCGATTGGTGCGCATGTCGTTGATGGGGCTGATTGTAACCGCAACCGGAGCCGGGGCGGCAGGGGCCCAGCCGGCACCGGTGCGGGTGGCCATTGTGGGGCTGGTGCATGGCCACGTGGAGGGCTTTCTGGGCCAGTTGCCGCGGCATCACGATGTGGAACTGGTGGGCATCTCCGACCCCAGCCCGGCCCTGGCCGCGAAGTACGAGAAGAAATACGCGCTGGCGCATAGCCTGTTCTTTACCAACATGGAGACCATGATCGAGGAGCGGCATCCGCAGGCCGTGCTGGTTTATACCTCGATCGGCGACCACCGCAGGGTGATTGAGACGGCGGCGCGGCATGGCGCTTCAGTGATGGTGGAGAAGCCGCTGACCCTCTCGCTGGATGATGCACTGGCGATCCGGAAGGTGGCTCGCGAGCACCATATCCAGGTGCTGGTGAACTACGAAACCACCTGGTACGCGAGTAACCGCGCCGTTTATGACGATGTGGAGAGTGGACGCCTGGGCCCGGTGCGCCGGGTAGTGGTCCACGACGGGCATGAGGGGCCCAAGGAGATTGGTGTGCCGCCGGAGTTCCTGAGCTGGCTTACCGATCCGGCCCAGAACGGCGCCGGGGCTTTGTATGACTTTGGCTGCTATGGCGTGGATTTGATGACCTGGCTGATGCACGGGGAATCTCCGCTGACGGTGACGGCGGTGGTGAATCACGACAAGCCGCAGATTTATGCCAACGTGGATGATGACGCTACGGTTGTGCTGGCCTATCCGCGCGCGCAGGCGGTGATTATGGCCTCGTGGAACTGGCCCTTCGGGCGCAAGGACATGGAGGTCTACGGCGCCACCGGCTACGCCATCGCTGTGGACCCTGACCAATTGCGCCTGCGCTATGAGCACGATGCGGCGGAACGAGCGGCTACGGCTGCACCGCTGAGCGCTGCGGAGAACAACTCGCTCAGCTATCTGGTGGCCGTGCTGCGGGGGCAGATTGTGCCCAAGGGCGACCTGTCGGCGCTGGATACGAACGTGGTTGTGATGCAGATTCTGGACGCGGCGCGGGAGTCGGCGCGGACGGGCAGGAGCGTGCGGCTGACGAAGCTGGAGGAGTAAGCCGTCCGGCGGCCCTCTGGATGGAGGGCCGCCGGATTTGCATTTCTACGGTACGAAGACGTGCAGGCGGACATGCCACTTGGTGCTCTGGCCGGGCTTGAGCGTGACCATGCCGGTGTTGATGGAGCCCCATTCCTTGCCGAAGGGGTCAGCGAAGTTGAACTGGTGCTCGATGGCTACGAATTGCTTGGTGGGCGGCGCGTAGGCCTGGATGGTCTTAATCTCAGGCGACAAGCCCTCGATGTTCACGGCGTACTGTGCGGCCGGGTCGATGATCTTGACGGTGACGGCACCGTTCTGCCAGTCAAGATGGCTCCAGTTGTCGTCATAGAAGTTCTTTCCCAGGGGCACGCCGCCGGGGGCGCGCAGATCGTATTGTCCCTTTACGGGCAGAAGTTTGCCGGTGGGGAAGACGCTGTCGTAATTGTTTACCTGGGCCAACATGGAACCCGGAACGTGCAGCCGGACCTGCTCGCGGTTACCGGAGGGCAGGTTGAAGTAAGGGTGCCAGCCGATGGCGATGGGCTCGGCGTCGCTGCCCACGTTTTTGGCAACGATGCTGGCGTCGACGGCGTCGGCGGTCAGGGTGATGGTGAAGAGCAGGTCAGTCTTCGAGAGCCAGTGGCCGCCGAAGTCTCCCGCATGGATGACGCCGGTGACCTGCTGTCCTCCGGGGATGTTCTTGACGGTCACATTGTCCGTTTTGGCCTTGAGGATGAGCCCGTGCATGGCATGGCGCTGGGCGTCGGGGTTTTGGCCCACGTTGTTGGCCGGCAGGGTGAGGGTGTGGCCCTGCCACTCGGTGGTGAGCGTCTTGCCGTCGGCGGAGAGCTTGCCGATGATCCGGTTGGGGTAGGGAACCAGGAAGGCCGCGCCCAGGCGGTACCCCAGATCGCCAAAGGCGTCATCGTCCTGGTCCAGCATTTTGGCGGAGCCGGCGAGATCGGGTGAGGCCAGCACGTTGATGCTGCCCTTACCGGGGAAGTTGGCGGTGATCTGCTGGAGTTCCATGCCGCGGCCGGGCAGGAGGGTGATGCTGGTGAACTCCGGTTTGGTGGTGCTGGTGACGGTGCGGGTGAGGGTGACGATCTTCTGTCCGCCAATTTCAGTGACAGCCTGGGCGCGGCCCTGCGGGGCGAAGGAGCAGGCGATCCATACCGGCAAAACGAGAGATAACAGGGCAAGTGTGCGAGCGAATAGTCTCATCTCAATCCATTCCTGGGAAGGCGATCGGTTTTTTCCGGAAGGGCGCTCAAGCGGGGCAATTTGCCTCCGCGGGAAAGCGTATTCCGGAGTCGGAGTCATTCTACGCCAAGGTGTCTGATGCGGGCAGGGGTCAGATGCACCAGGGCCTGTTCAAAGGATCAGGGCCATCTACCCCGATCGTGTGAATAGACCCCAGGGGCGAGCGGCCGCCGGGAGGCATGGGCGGATTTCAGGTTATCGACTGGTGGTGAGCGCTCGGTATTCGAAGAGCATACTCATGCGCCAGCGCAGGATCATCCCAAAAGCCAACACAAAGAACAGTGCGCCGGTTTGCTCCATGGAGAGCACTGTATCGAGGTAGCTGCGGGCCAGAAACCGGATGGTGGCGAGCACGATAATCACGATGAAAAATGCGCTGGAACGCTTCATCATGATGGCGTCGCCATCGCGTTCAAGACGCGAGGTGACGAGTAGAGGGTAAGCGAGCGCAATGGCGCCCACCAGGAATGCGACCGTGCCCCATACCCAGGGCACACGAAAGGCAGGGACGACAAACATGGAAAACCCTGTCGCCATGCCCAGAGGCGGGATGACGATTTTCCTGATGGTCACCGCGGTGCGTCCTTCGCGTATACGCCAAGCCAGGACGGCGCACATGCCCGCGAGCGTGCCGATAGCCGAGAATCCAGGGGATAGAAACATTCCACAACCTACTCAACAACAATGCCGTGACCGGCAGAATGGGCTTCTGCGACCGGATGGGGAAGAACAGAGCCTGCTCACTATGATACCGGGAATGGGAATGAGATTCGAGTGGGTAGATCGTTGACCGGCTCTTGCGGCGCCTCGACGGCACGAATTGACCTTTGCCGGTGACGAAGCAACCCGGCTGGAGGCTGGCCTTGCGGGTGACCGGCATGGGCCATCGACTGCGGCGCGGGCCACGTACCAGCTTGTCTCATCCCAACCGGCCGAGATTTCGCGGGGCGGGCCGGCTAAACGGGAAGAACTTGCGCCAGATTATGGTTGCGGCTTTGCTTGATTATCATTCGTTCTATCGTTAGAATGTGCGAGTGAATAAACGGTCGCTCAAAGACTTGCTGTACGAGCAGGTCGCCCGCATCGGGAAGGCGGTATCCAGCCCAAAGCGGCTGGAACTGCTTGAACTGCTGGCCCAGGGCGAGAAGTCCGTTGAGGCACTGGCCGTAGAACTGTCGGTCGACATCAAGCTCATCAGCGCACACTTGAAGGCTCTGAAGGAAGCACGCCTGGTGGAGTCCCGTCGTGATGGCAAGTACATGATCTATCAACTCGCAGGGAGCGATGTCGCTGGGCTGTGGGTGACCCTGCGCCAGGTGGCTGAGGAACACCTGATTGAGTTGCGCGTGGCGTTGGAGCAGATGGTGGCCGATCCGGCGAAACTCGCCGCAGTCAGTCGCGAGGTGCTGCTGGAGCAGGCGCAGCGGGGAGACGTCTTTGTCATCGACGTGCGTCCACGGATTGAATATGAAACGGCTCACCTGCCTTTCGCGCGCTCGATGCCGGTTGCCGAGATTGAGCGCCGGCTTGCGGAATTGCCGCGGGACAAGGAAATCGTGGCTTACTGCCGGGGGCCGTTCTGCCTGCTATCCGACGAGGCTGTATCACTGCTCAGCGCGAAAGGGTACCGGGTCCACAAGATTCTTGATGGTGTAAGCGAGTGGCAGGCTGCAGGCTTGCCCGTTGAGCAGCTTGTAGCAGTGGGTGGGGAAGCACATGAGAGGGCGTGAAAGCGGCATGCCGGAGGAAGCCGATTGGGCGAGCTTCTTCGACGCAGAAGCCACTATCGAAACCATGTTCGGCGCGGATGGCGTGGCCGGTGATTTGGTTGAATTCGGCTGCGGCTACGGCACCTTTACGGTGCCTGCCGCTGTGCGCACGCGCGGAATTGTGACCGCGCTGGACATTGATCCACTGATGGTGAGCCGCGTGAGGCAGAAGGTGATGGATCAGGCGTTGTCCAACGTCCGGGCCGCAGTGCGGGATTTTGTCGCGCAAGGAACAGGCCTGGCGGATGGCTCCCAGGCGCACGCGATGATCTTCAACCTGCTCCATCTGGAACAGCCGGTTGCTTTGCTGCGGGAAGCTTATCGGGTACTTCGCAACGGCGGAAGGCTCTCTGTCATTCACTGGCGCGGCGACATTCCCACACCGCGCGGCCCCTCGCCGGCGATTCGCCCGACACCCGATCAATGCCGGTCCTGGATGGCCGAGAGCGGATTGAGCGACATTGAATCCGTTGATTTGAAGCTTTGTTGCCCGTTTCACTTCGGTTTGATTGCAAGGCGTTAATTCACATTTACCTGGAGAACGTTTATGAAAGTGCTGATCATTTTCAACCGTGAACCCTATGACAACACCGACGTTACATGGAACGGGCTGCGCCTGGCAGGCAAGCTGGCCGATGGCGGCAACGAAGTTCGCCTGTTCCTGATGAACGATGCCGTCGATCTGGCACGCGATGCCTGCCGCCCGCCCGAGGGCTACGACCAGGATCTGTCGAAGATGCTCAAGGCGCTCATTGCCCGCGGCGTCGCCGTAAAGGTTTGCGGAACCTGCATGGCCCGGTGCGGCATTTACAAGAACCACCCCTATTTCGAGGGGGCAGAGAAATCAACCATGCAGGCGCTCGCCGATTGGGTCGTCGAGAGCGACAAGGTCATTTCATTCTGAACCGTCCCCTGTGTTTTTGCGACGATTTAGCCCGGCTCAATCCGGCCTCAAAACCACTGGTTTACCGGTTGCGACATCCTCAGCGGGTGTGACTGACGCCAGAGGTTAGTGCAGGCCCCGGGTTGCTTCCCCGCTGTTCATAGTGTGTCCGGATCGGAGTGCAAAGAACACAAATGCGTCAGAATGAATCGCGCCGCATCCATAAAACCACATTCTGGCTCAGAGTTCGGGTATGCTGTATGTACTGATGAAGGTGTTCCGCCAATTCGGTGTGCTGGTTTTGCTGCTGGCGTCATGGCTGACTCCGGCAATGGCCTGCATGGTTCCCTATGCACCGATGACCCCGGAAGAGCGCGCCTGCTGCCGCATGATGAAGTACCAGTGCGGTGAGATGGAGATGCCCGCATCCCATAGCTGCTGCCAGAAGATTCCGCCGAATGCTTACGACAGCGCGCTGGATACAAAGGCAGTGGCGTTTCACCCTGTTGCAGGACCTGTTATCTGGTTGGCGGCTTCGCAGCTGGTAAATCCGAGCGCCTCTGTTACCGCATGGGTTGAACACACCGACTACTCTCCTCCAAAATCCACGCCTTCGACCATTTCCATCCTAAGAATCTAGCCCGCTCCACTCTCGCATACAACTGTTGCCGAGCGCATTGCCGCGTCTATGCTTCGGCGATTGTCTTGAACTGCATTTGAGAATGGAGCCTCCGTATGAACGTGGTCACTTTTTTGACCGCTGCGTTTGTGCTGGCCGCTACGCTCTCTGCCGTTGGGCAGGAGCCGGTGGCGAGTAGTCCTATACCTTTGTCGCAGCTACTGGCTGAGGCTGAGGCAAACAACCCGCAAATCTCAGCGGCCGACCATGGTGCGCGGGCCGCGAGACAGATTGCACCGCAGGTGGCGACGCTGCCTGACCCAAAATTCACATACCAACAATTCAGTGTGGGCAGTCCGAAGCCGTTTGCCGGATACACGAACAGCGACTTTGCCTACATTGGCGTCGGAGCGTCTCAGGAACTTCCCTACCCGGGAAAGCTGCGGCTGCGAGGACAAGCGGCGGAACGCGACGCTGATACAAAGCAAGCCGAAATTGAAGTGACGAAGGCGGGAATTGCCGATGCGGTGAAAGCAGACTATCTCCAATTGGCTAATTTACAGCAAACGCTCGGCATTCTTCGGCAAAACGAAGCCGTCCTCGACCAGCTCATTCAGAGTGCAACGGCCCACTATCAGGTAGGGCAAGGAATGCAGGAAGACGTTTTGCAGGCCCAAGTGGAGCGGACCAAGATCGTACGCGAAATTACGATGCACCATCAGCAGGTGGGGCTGTTGCAGGCGCATCTGAAAGGCCTGCTCCATCGTGACCAGGGATCTGCGGACATCGTTACGGAAGATATGGTCGAGAGCCCGTTGAAGCGCACCTCAGAAGAACTGCAAGCGATGGTCAGGCAAAGCAATCCGCAGATCCAAGTCGATGCAAGTTCGATTCGTGCGAAGGACGCGCAACTCACCTCAGCGAAGCGCGAAGGGAAGCCGGACTTCGAACTCGGCTATATGTACCAGAACACTGATCGCAAGTACCGCGACTACTACGTGCTCACTTTCGATGTGCGCTTTCCTCGCAAGAAGCGTGTGAATGCAGAGATTGCAGAAGCAGTGGAGAACCGTGCCGAATCGCGACAGACACTCGATGCGCATCTTCAGCAGCAACTTGCGGAAGTGCAGCAGGGGTATATCAAAGCAACGAGTGATGAAGAGCTATTGAAGGAATATCGCGAGGGGCTGATCCCGCAGTCTGACGCGGCATACCGGTCCACTCTGAACGCGTATGGGTCGAATCGCGAGCAGTTTGTCCATGTTCTTTCGTATTTCACAGACCTTCTTAACTTGAAGCTCGAATACGTTGAGACGCTTGAAGATCACGAAGCTGCTTTAGCCCATCTGGAATCGATGACAGGAGCGACACTGCGATGAA
>VFSW01008083.1_pt1 | contig 15171 bp, 15 predicted proteins | sample 5358111 | NCBI WGS metagenome assembly VFSW01 (sample SAMN11554181, study PRJNA540505) | mine drainage metagenome | isolation source: sediment from site ElyBrook_90M | place: USA: Ely Copper Mine, Vershire, VT | collected 2017
TATCCATATAGCTGCCACGGATGCCGACTACAGGCGTGCCACAGGCCTGGCTCTCCAGTGTGACGAGACCAAAGGTCTCCTTCACCCCGGGATGTACAAAAAGATCAGCGGCTCGATAGATGTCGGCGAGTTCACTGGAGCTGCTGCAATACGGAATCCAGCTTACAGCACCCGTTTCTTCCTGAAGCCGTAGGAGTGCGTTGCGGAGCATTCCATCACCAACGACCGCAAGATGAAAACGACCCGGTTCCGTATCGTGGATTCTGGCGAAGGACTCTAGGAGCCTGCGGACATTTTTATCGGAATTCAGACGTCCGACATAGAGCAAAATCTGGAGGTCGGCAGGCCAACCAAGCTTTTGGCGTGCAGCGATACCGCGTGCCGCATCGGGGGTAAAAATGCTGGTATCGACACCGAGTTCGAGTGTTTCGACATTTTCCACCCCCCAATCACGAAGCAAATCGGAGAGACCAGCACTCGGAACCAGCGTGCGCTCAAAGCGGTTGTAGAGCGCGGTAACATACCGCCGCCCGATCTCTTCAGCCATCATTACCGAGATGGCGCCAAAATATTTTGCCACCGAACGGAGGACAGCATCAGGGAAATGGGAATGATAAAAACCAATGCTCGGAATCCCGAGAGCACGCCCCGAGGCAATCGCCTTCCAGGCCACTTGATAAGGATCACCCGATTCGATCAGGTCAGGCTTCTCTCGCTCCAGAGCCTCCTCGACCAGATTCAGATTGAGCAGAGCACGATAGCGGGCCGTGCGTGAGATCAGCGGAGACTCGATGGTGTAAATGGTTCGTAGCCCCTCGATGCGACGCTCATTCTTCTCTCCAGGAACAATCAGTACATGGCGATGTCCGGCAGCTTCGAGATAGGCTGCCTTCTCTGCCACATACCGCCTTACACCCCCAGAGAAGGGGGAATAAAACTGAGTGAGGTCGCAGATGGTCACGGGCGGAAAAGGAAACTATTTAAGGCTGTGGGATAATAGGCTGCAAGCGGTGAGCGAGAGAAAAGAGAGGCGAAAATGAGGTCTAGGAATCGGTGGTACTCTCAAACAGTCCTCAGGTCACAAACCTATCCCCACTCATCAGGAACCCCTCCTCGCTAGAGTCCAGCCAGCCAACGTTCGGCAGAAATGGCAGCGGCACAGCCCATGCCGGCAGCGGTAATGGCCTGACGATATTCGCGATCGGAGACATCGCCTGCGGCAAAGACTCCGGGAAGATTCATTGCTGTACCGTGAACCGGGGTGAGGTATCCCTCCTCATCCATGGCGAGTTTGCCGACAAAGGGGGCGGTATTGGGAACATGGCCGATAGCGACAAAAACGCATTTTACATCGAGGGTACTGCTGGTGCCAGTCTGAAGGTTTTTGAGCTTCACGCCGCACATTTCGCCATGCTCATCGGTAAGATATTCCTCAATGGCACTGTTCCAGAGCGGTTCAATCTTTGGATTGGCAAGAACGCGGTCAGCCATGATTCGTGAGGCACGGAGCGAGTCGCGGCGGTGAATGAGAGTCACCTTGGAGGCAAAGCGGGTGAGAAACCCGGCCTCCTCACAGGCGGAATCACCCCCTCCCACTACGCAGACAGGGACATTCCGATAGAAGGCTCCGTCGCAGGTGGCGCAGGAGGTCAGGCCGTGGCCGACAAGCTCTTTCTCCCGATCGAGTCCGAGCCAACGTGCTGAGGCGCCGCTTGCGATAATAAGAGCTTTTGTTTCGATCCACTGTCCATCGACCTTAACTCGATTCATGCCATTCAGATGTTCATATTCATCGACGCTTCCGTATTGGAAGCGCGCACCGAAACGTTCGGCCTGAGCATGCATTTTCATGATCAACTCAGATCCATCAATCCCTTCGGGAAACCCAGGGAAATTTTCGACCTCGGTGGTCGTCGTGAGCTGTCCTCCAGGCTGACGTCCCTCAAGAACGAGCGGAGAGAAATTAGCGCGACCCGTATAGATGGCAGCGGTGAGACCGGCGCATCCGGTGCCAATAATGATGATTTGTTCCATGGAGAAGTTGAAGTAAAGGAATTATGGTGGATATGGCTGCATTGATGAAAAAAGGGGGCTATGACTCGGAAGATTCCGGAGCAAAGGGATGGGGCCATCCCTTGGGTAGGCGGAGAGGGCGACCTTCAGGCATTTTTACAAAGGCGAGGGCTTGTTGACAGATAATGAGGAGTGAGCCATCACGCGGGCGCTTGATTTCAAAGTGACACCAGAAACGTGCAGGCGTCGCCTCGCCGAGGCGGCCATGAATTTCCAGCTCATCACCAAGGATTGCTGGACGTTTGTAATCGATCTCCGTGCGGACAACGACCGGATAAATCGAGGTCTGAGCCATTCTGTTCCAGTCCATGCCGAGTCGGACGGCCAGTAGCGTGCGGGCTGTTTCAATGAAGCGAAGGTAGGCGATATTGTGGACGACTCCCCCCGCATCGGTGTCGAAGAACATCACCTGAATCGGCGTGAGAATGGTCGTGGGCATTGAGGGATGGGAGCTAGGAAGTGAGAATAAAGAAGTGTGGTGAGATCCAACCTACGGGTTAATCCCCTTGTAGTTGCCCTTCTTGCAGGAAGAGTTGGCGGTCGCCGAGGAGAGCGAGTGCTGGATCATGGGTGACAGCGATCAAGGTGCGCCCATCCTGGCGTGCCAGACCAAGCAGGAGGTCGATGATCCCAGCTCCGGTGGCAGCATCGAGATTCCCTGTCGGTTCATCGGCAAAGAGAACACTCGGGTCATTGACCAGCGCCCGGGCAATCGCGACACGTTGCTGTTCCCCACCACTGAGCTGTGAAGGAAGATGGTGAAGCCTCTCTGAGAGGCCAACGCGATCAAGGAGGCTTCGAGCCTTGGCATCACTTCTGGAACCACCGATCATGGCCGGAAGAAGAACATTTTCCAAGGCTGTCAGTTCCGGCAGGAGAAAATAGGATTGGAAAATAAAACCCATTCGGCGATTCCTCAGCAGGGCCTGTCGATCACTGCTCAAGGCAAAAAGCTGCTCGTTCTCAAACTCCACCGTGCCTTCACGAGGTCGCTCCAGTCCTGCGAGGATATAGAGCAGCGTTGATTTTCCTGCACCGGATGGGCCACGCAGAAAAACCGCCTCGCCACGTACCACCTCGAGATCGATCCCTTGCAGCACCTGAAGGTGCGCCCCCCCCAGATCATAAGTCTGATACAGGCCGCGTGCGCGGAGATGGATAGGAGAAGACGTGCGAGGCATACGGAGAAGTTGAATATGATGAAGGTTAAAGAATGAATGATGAAGGTTAAAATCTAAAACACGATGGACCTGATCGAGGGTTCCATAGATCTTTTACAAGCCTTTCTTCAGGCTGTTCAATCTCCTGAAATTTTCTCATACTCCAGCATCATGGCCACACTCCACATTGCGCGTCATCAGCAGTCTCTCGGCTCCTTTGGAGAGGAAGAGGTACGTGAAGGTCTCCGCACAGGCCGTTTTTCTGCGGAGGATCTTGTTTGGCGCGCGGGGATGGATGGATGGAAACCGCTTGGGGAAATGAGCCCACAGTGGGGGCTGGAAATGCCACCACCACTCGGTATAGCCCCAGAAAATCCTACCCCGGAATCTCTGCCATCGGAGCAGGAGCCGGCCTGGGAGCATCGGGAAAAGATTGGTTTTTTTCCTGCAATTTTCGAAACAGTCAGTGCCGTGCTGATGCGCCCCGCGCAGACCTTTACCGCCATGAAGCATGAGGGAGGTCTCGTGAATCCGCTCCTCTATTTTGTCCTCTTGGGCAGTGTCACTTTTGCCGTTTCGGCCTTCTACCAGCTTGCGGCGAATTGGGTGAATCCTGATCTGCTAGGATCCTATGGGCAACACCCCCCTCGCATGACAGTGACAATCATCCTGCTTGGACTGATTCTTCTCTCTCCCCTTCTCTATCTGGTCAGTGCCTTTATTTCCTCTGGGGTTATCCATCTTTCGCTCAAAATGATGGGAGGAGCGAACAGACCTTTTGAAACGACCTTTCGCGTTATCTGCTACGCTCAGGCCAGCGCTTCCGTTTTTAGTTTAATCCCCCTTTGCGGTGGGATCATGACGCTCCTTTTTGCCTCCTACGCCATCATCATTGGCTTGAAGGGGGCTCATGGAACGGAGACTTGGCGCGCTATGTTGGCTCTCCTTATGCCGGGACTTCTCTGCGGAGTCCTCCTGCTGCTCGGCGGTATGGCCGTTGGCGTCAGCATGGCGGAACTCAGTAAAATGAAGCCTTGACCTTTTTTCAGGTGATCCGTTTTTACTGGCGCCCGTTGGTTCCCGGAGAACGCGACCCGGAACTGCTCTGGGGGTCGATTTTTGCAGTAGGTGGATTATTGTTGGCAGGTTGGTTATGGAGTGGCCTGCCTACGCCTCTCTGCCCTCTTCATGCTCTGACAGGAATTCCCTGCCCTACCTGTGGAATGACGCGAGGCCTTCACTGCCTCCTGCATGGAAATCCAGAAGCAGCCTTCCTCTTCAATCCCCTGATTATGATAATTCTAGGCGGATTGGTACTCTATCTCGTCTATGCAGCCGTTGTTGTAAGCGCAAGACTTCCGAGATTGCGCTGGGAGGCTCTTTCTACCAGAACACGAGCTTTTCTGCGGATGCTCATAGTGTTTTTCATCGCGATAAACTGGATCTACCTTGTTATTCGTGAGCCTATAATCTCCGCATTACGTTAACCGAATACTAGGACTGACGGATTCCTGTCCTGCACAGAAGAGCTGCGCTGCGCGACCATTGAGAACTTTCTGCATGGCGGCAAGCGCTAATTCCTCACGATTACAATCACGGCTAAGATGACCCAGGAGCAAATGAGTGAGTCCATCATGCTGAATCTGGGCTACGGTCTCAGCGGCGGCGGCATTGGAGAGATGGCCGTGGCGAGATTGGATGCGTTGTTTGATCGCCCAGGGACGTTTAGCATCTTTTTGGAGCAGATCCTCGTCGTAGTTAGTCTCTATCAGAAGACCCTCAATACCACGCAGGGACTCGGTGACAAGGGTCGTTGCGTGGCCGAGATCGGTAAGAAATCCAAAGGAATGTCCGTGTGAGCGAATCACGAAACCAACCGGTTCAACAGCATCGTGAGGGACAAGAAAGGAGCGAATCATCGTGCCTTGAAGAGCAAAATCAGCTCCTGTTTCAAAAATCTTCCAACCCAGAAAGTTGATGACCTTGTCGCGGAGGACGGCTGCCGTCTGGCGATTACAATAGATTGGCGTGGCATGGTGCTTTGCCCATTGAGCGAGTCCTCGTGAATGGTCGCCATGCTCATGGGTAATCAAAATCGCGCAGAGATCGCGCGGTTCGACTCCACAGGCCGCGAGGCGTAGCGTCAGTTCTTTCGTGCTGAGTCCTGCATCGACAAGAAAGGCTGCTGTTTCCGTCCTGACGAGTGCAGCATTTCCATTGCTGCCGCTGGCCAGAATTGTGATCTCAAGCATCAGGAGAGCGTGGGGGAAGAGAGGGCCTACCGCGAGTTCTTTCCAAACGGAAAAGTGCGATTGCTTGACGCAATGCAGATCTTTTTTGAACAAAGCTGATGGCCTGCGAAGCAGGTTGAACGGAACGCTCCCACCGCCGAATTTCGTGCCAAATAATAAAGTTGGCGTGCCGTCTTAGGCAACAAGGGTCTTATACAGCAGAGGGAGGCTGATTTAGTATAACTATCTCCCAGCCAATAGGCGCACGGGAATGCCTTGCGCTGCTAGTTCTCGCTTCACAGTGCCGACGGTGTAATGGCCGAAGTGGAAAATGCTCGCGGCAAGGACAGCATCGGCTTTTCCCTCGCTGAGGACTGCGGCCATGTGATCTATATCTCCCGCACCACCACTGGCGATCACCGGAATGCCGACGGCTTCACTGACTGCCGCTGTCAGCTTGAGATCGTAACCAGCTTTAGTGCCATCTGAATCCATGCTGGTGAGCAAAATTTCTCCTGCACCGCGTCGCGTAACCTCGATGGCCCAATCAACAGCCTGCCACCGGGTAGGACGCCGTCCTCCGTGGGTATGGACGATCCAGCCACTGGCTCCATCTCTGCGGGCATCAATAGCGACAACAACGCATTGAGAGCCAAACCCCTCGGCAGAGGCATTGATGAGATCGGGATTATCAAGTGCAGCGGTATTCATGCTGACCTTATCCGCTCCAGCGAGCAGCATGGCACGCACATCCTCCACTCGGCGAATCCCTCCACCGACGGTTAGCGGCATGAAGCAGGCATCAGCGGTTCTTTCCACCACCTCGCGTATTGTCGCGCGGCCTTCATGGGAAGCTGTAATATCCAGAAAGACAAGTTCATCGGCTCCTTGGGCATCATAGGCACGGGCGCATTCGACCGGATCACCTGCGTCACGAATATTCTCGAAACGGGTTCCCTTAACAACCCTGCCCCCATCCACATCAAGGCAGGAAATAATTCGTTTGCAGAGCATGAAAGGAGAGGAGCAACAGTGCGTTCTATGCCAAAGCCTTGCGAATACCTTCCACGACTTTGTAAACTTCCTCGCCTCGCAGACCGGGAAAAATCGGAAGCGCAAGACTTTCTCGGGCAGCGCGTTCGGATTCTGGAAAATCACCGAGGTGGTGGCCGAGGTAGGCAAAGCACTCTTGAAGATGGAGAGGCAAGGGATAGTAAATGGCAGAGCCAATATTCTGCGCCGCTAGAAAAGCCTGCACTTCATCTCTCTTTGGCAGTCGGATGACATACTGGTGGTAGATATGGTGATCCCTCAGGCCGCTGGAAGCATATGGTTCGACAGGAAGCGTCACCCGGTCAAGCAGCCCAGCCCTCGTGAAGGCTTCACGGTAGATTGAGGCATTGGCTCGACGCGCCGCATTCCATCCATCAAGGAAGGGAAGCTTCGCCCGGAGAACAGCAGCCTGAATGCCATCAAGGCGGAAATTACCGCCGACCATCCTGTGAAAGTAACGTTCCTCCATTCCATGGTTGCGAACACAGCGCACTTTCTCTGCAAAGTCAGCATCACGGCAGACCGCCATGCCTGCGTCACCGGCAGCACCGAGATTCTTACTCGGATAGAAGCTGAAATACGACATCTCGCTGATTCGTCCCGCCTTAATCGGCCCATTGGCTCCAGGATAGTCCGTGCCAAGCACTTGCGCGGCATCCTCAATCACAGGGACGCCATAGTCAGAGGCAACGGCATGGATGGCCTCCATGTCGCAGCAGGTTCCAAAGAGATGGATTGGCATGACGGCCCGGAGTCGCCTTCCCTTGGCCGTGCGAAAGGAACCATCGGCATCTTTTGTGAGCTTTGCAGCCACCTTACGTAAACTTTCCGGAGCCATGAGAAAGGTGGAGGGGTCAATATCGCAAAAGAGAATTTCCGCTCCGACACGATGAATGCAACTGGCAGTTGCAAAGAAGGTATAGGGCGTCGTGATGACAGCATCACCCGCACCAATTCCGCGTGCCAGCAGAAGAGCTAAAAGGGCGTCGGTTCCTGAAGAGACTCCAATGGCATGACCGCCGCCGAGGAAGCTCTCAATCTCTTGTTCCAGTGCCGTAACTTCTGATCCAAGAATATAGTTGCGATGGCGAAGCACGCGCAGGACAGCCTCTTTCATCCCCGCATCAACCTGCGGATCGAAGCGGCTCAGATCAAAAAGAGGAACGGACACGGATCAGGTTTCCAAAGAATTATTTGACCACGCCAAATTCGGCGCGACGGTTCTTTGCCCAAGCTGCCTCGTTGCTTTCCGAATCGACAGGCATTTCTTTGCCAAAGCTGACAGTCTGAATAGTGCTGGCCTTGACCCCCTTAGCAATGAGGGCTTCACGGACAGAAAGAGCACGCTTTTCACCGAGACTACGGTTGTATTCCTCTGTGCCTCGATCATCGGTGAATCCTGCAATAATGAGCGTCTTGCCGGAACCACGAAGAGCCTCAGCCACGGTTGCCACCTTCGATTCCTGATCGGGAGCCACGGAGAAGCTGTCGTAGCCGAACTGCACCGGGGAATACTGGCCACGGGTCACATTGGCCCCCATGAAATTGGCTCCATCAATACGATCTCCAGTTGCGCTGCCGCTCAAGGGGGTGCCCGTGACATAGTCGCCATCGACACCAGCATATTGCTTACCCTTTTTATTGGCGCAGGCACTCAGAGCAAGCAGAGCAGCAAGGGAAAGAACGGAAAGAAATGGAAATCGCATGTCTCTATAGAGGGACAAATGGAGGAAAAGATCAATGTTGGAGGCGAAAAAAATTCAAGGAAAGATTGAATGAGTCAAAACCCCATCAACCCAACTCCCAACTATCGCGACCAGCTCGGCTCTGTGACCTTTCCTAAACCTGTTACGACGGGGGTTGATTTTCCTGTGGGCACATCCAACAGAGAAATCGTACTGCCGGTACTATAAATGAGATGGCGGGAGTCAGCTCCCCAGACGGGATTCTCTCCCTGTGCCAGAATGCGGACGCTTCCACCATTGAGATTGAGAACGGCTACGGAAAATCCGCCGCCGGAGCGCACATTAAAGGCCAGGAACTGGCCATCAGGAGACCAACTCGGCTCCGTGCTATAACTGTATCCGGTGGAGATCAACCGTCCACTCCCTCCGCCTGCGCTGATACGATAGAGCTGCGGTGTTCCAGAATCATCACAGGAATAAATAATTTCAGAGCCATTTGGCGACCAGGTTGGGCTCGATTCGGCTCCGCGCGTATGCGTCAGTCGTCGAGCCCCTCCACCGAGGCCGACTACGTAAAGTTCTGGATTGCCATCCTTGCTAATCGTGCAGGCAAGCTGATTGCCATCTGGAGAGAACCGGGCTCCAGAATTCGTGCCGGGAAATTTCACCAGACGAACGCGCGAACCGTTGATCAGATCGATCACATAAATATCAGCATAGCCAGCCTGATAGCCGGTGTAGGCGAGACGATGCCCATTAGGACTCAGCGAGGGGGAAACGCTCAATCCGCTGTCATGGGTAAGCTGGCGACTATTCGCTCCGTCATAGTCCGCGAGACAAATTTCCTTATACCCAGTATGGGTGCTGACAAAGGCGATGCTGCTGGAAGCAATCCCCTTGTGCCCCGTCAATGTCTCCACGATGTCATCGACAAAGTGATGCGCCGCAATTCTGGGAATACCGCTGTAGCTCTTGGAAAGAATCACCTCACCTCCCTTCTGAACCTTCCCCTGAAGGAGCCCTCCTGCCGCCGTGCCACTCACGGTAAAGGAAGCTAGGCCTGATTGTGTCAGGGCAAACCATCCCGCGAGCTTTAGATCATTCTGGATCACACTGGAAACTGCGCCCCCTTCACTTCCTCCGATTCCGGTGAAGGCAACATTGAGGGCATCGCTCTTGCGCACGGTGATCGTTGGAGCCTCGGCGGCTTGGAGTGATGCCAGTGCGCTAGCCAGCAGAAAAAAAACATTCCAGAAGAACGGTGGTCGAAAATAGGTCATAGGATGGATTGTGAAAGGTTCAGGAAAGCATGAAAAGAAGTACCCTCGCATGGCAAGCGCTCACGACACAGTTCCTCCATTTCCCCGAGATCGGTAACGCGCTCTCAAGGGATAAGAACCGAGAATTTCTAGTCGCACAGCGAGACGCCTGGCTCCTGCAAGAGCCTTCTGAACCTTTGTCTCCTTATGCGCACCCTCCACCTCAAGATAGAAAATATAGCTCTCCGGGTGCCCAGGAACAGGCCGAGAAACAATCCGGCAGAGATTGGCTCCTGCACGCGCAAAGGGACCAAGGAAACGATGAAGACTCCCAGCAGTCTGCGGCAATGCGGCCACAATGGCGGTCTTGAACCGGAGTTTGGCCGATATTTTCAGTTTCGCCGGAACCTCCCTCTCCAACACAAAAAAATGAGTCACATTCACGGCTTCGGGACGCACCGGAAATCTGAGAATGGAGAGGCCATAGAGCGCAGCAGCTTCAGGCGAGGCCAGTGCTGCCGAGCTAGCGGAGAGAGCAGCCTTTTTTGCGGCTTCCGCCGTGCTGGATGTTTCGATCAATCGCGCCACGGGAAAATTTTCCCCGATCCAGACACGATGATGGCGCAATGGCATCACATGAGAATAGATTGCCTTGAGATTTTTGAACTGAGCCCCGTTATACCCCAGAAGCGCCAGCCGCACGTCGAGAGCCAGCTCTTCCCTGATAAAAATATGTCCCGCTTCCTCAATCAATAAATCGACCGTTTCTGTAATCGTCCCACCTGAGGAATTCTCAATAGGAACGATTCCATAATTTGCAGTCCCAGTGCGCACGGCATGCACCACCTCCGTAATCGTCGTACAGGGGCATCCGGGACTTTTTGGGAAACGCCTCAACGCCACCAAATGGGAAAAGGTTCCCTCGGGTCCGAGATAGGCAACGTGGGCAGATGAAGAGTGCATGATCTCTTCATTTATGCGTCCCTCTTCACGCATGGGCAAGAGCTTCCAAGGGTATCAGATGCACAAATCACCATAAAGAGGGCTTTAATGACACCCTTTCCACGATGAGGCAGGGCATCATGGGATGAAATCAGCGGTTCCTTATGGCAACGTGGTTCTTTTAACGATAGCGTCTCGCTTCAGCTATTCAGAGGAATGAGACCACCACTCCACGCCAAGATCCTACCCAAGGTCTTCGTATTATACCGTTGCCAGATAGGGCTCTCTTTTGCACAACTCTCCGGTGTTTAACGTTTTCGTCGCACGCTTCAAAGACCCTAGACTCTCTCTTGCTGCGGGTTTGGCCGCCGCTTTGCTTTTACAGCTCTGTTCCGGCTGGATCGACCCCTACACCACGCAGGTCATTCTCTTTGCAGCGATTAATGTGATTCTCGCTGTCAGTTTGAATCTCGTGATGGGAGAAACCGGCCAGTTTTCGCTCTGCCATGCGGCCTTTATGGCGGTGGGGGCCTATACCTCAGCACTCCTGACCGGAAGGGCTCTTCCGGCACTCCTGCCACACCTTTCCTGGACTGGCACTTCGTGGGGTTCGCAGGTGACCTTTCTGCCCGTGCTTGTGATTGCCGGGGTGGTGTCCGCCATCGCCGGGTTGATTATTGGGGGCCCCTCGTTGCGGCTGCGCGGCGACTATCTCGCGATGGTAACGCTCGGATTCGGAGAGATCATCCGTGTCTTGTTGCAGAATACCAACGCCGTTGGTGGGGCACGAGGGATAGATGGCATTCTTCCAGCGACGAATCTTTTTTGGGCGGTTGGCGCAGCTGTGGTGACGCTCTACGCGATGATCGCACTGGTTCGGTCAACCTATGGGAGGGGGTTCCTTGCGGTGCGTGATGATGAGATTGCAGCAGCGGCTATGGGAATCGATACGACCAAGTTCAAGGTGACGGCCTTTGTGATGGGGGCATTTTTTGCCGGGGTAGCCGGTGCTCTCTACGCTCACGCGGTGGAGTTCATCAGCCCCGAGGGGTTCAGTTTTTTGCACTCCTTTGAGATCATTGTCATGGTGATTCTAGGAGGTCTCGGACGCCCTGTCGGTGTGGCGATTGCGGCGATCCTGATTACGCTACTCAATGAATGGCTGCGCGATTTCGCTCAATATCGGATGGTGATTTATGCGCTGATCATCATTCTCTTTATGATTCTCCGCCCAGCCGAGCGGCTGGCCCCTTTCTTTCGCCGCATGGTTTCCCCTCTGCCACGTGGGAAAAAAAATCCCCTTGCCGTTCCATGAGTGTATCGCTTCCCCTGCTTGAGGTAAAAAACTGCTCACTCCGATTCGGAGGGCTGGCTGCCCTGACCGATGTTTCGCTCCATATCAATCAGGGAGAGCTTGTCGGCCTGATCGGCCCCAATGGCGCAGGAAAAACATCGCTCTTCAATATTCTGACAGGCGTCTATCGTCCGACGGAGGGGGAGATCCTGTTTGAGGGCCGTTCCACTGCGGGCCACCCTCCGCATCGCATCAACAATCTTGGGATGGCACGCACCTTTCAGAACATCCGACTTTTCGGATCACTCAACGTGATGATGAATGTGCGCACCTCTTTCATTGCGCGACTACGCAACGGACTTCTCCACACCATGCAACGTGGCCGCGCCTTCCGCACTGAGGAGGCAGAGATTCAGGAGGAAGGGCGCAGACTCCTCGCTTTTTTTGGGCTGGAAGAGCTCTCCCTGCATCCCAGTCGGAGCTTGTCCTATGGCGATCAGCGGCGGCTGGAAATCGTCAGGGCGCTGGCGACCCGACCACGCTTGCTACTCCTCGATGAACCGGCAGCCGGAATGAATCCCACCGAGAAAGAGGAGCTGAAGCGGCTCATTGGAGAGGTGCGCTCAGAGTTTGGAACGGCCATTCTCCTTGTAGAGCATGATATGAAGGTTGTCATGGGAGTTTGCGAACGGCTCATCGTGCTCGATCAGGGGCGCATACTTTCCGAGGGAACTCCGAGTGCCATGTGCGCCGATCCGAAAGTGATCGCTGCTTACTTAGGCGAATCCCATGCTCCATCTCACGCTAAGGAAAAGAAATGAGCCCGCAGAAAACCGTGCCGCTGCTAGAAATCACCAATCTGGAGGTTCGTTATGGAGGAATTCATGCCTTGCATGGTCTCTCGCTTCAGGTTCCTCAGGGAAGCATCGTCACGCTCATCGGGGCCAATGGTGCGGGCAAATCGACCACGCTACGGGCGATTTCTGGCCTTGTCCCGATAGCGGCAGGGTCGATTCTCTTTGAGGGAAAGGAAATCGGCGGATGGCCTGCGCACAAAATCGTCGCCGCAGGGTTGGCTCATGTCCCTGAAGGGCGGCTGGTCTTCCCTGATCTGACGGTGAAGGAGAATCTGATGATGGGGGCTTATCTCCGACGCGAACGCAAAGAGATCGCTGCGGATCTGGAATGGGTTAGGGAATTTTTCCCACGACTGCATGAGAGGATCGGGCAGTTGGCTGGAACTTTGAGTGGAGGAGAGCAGCAGATGCTGGCTATCGGGCGTGCTCTGATGGGCCGCCCTCGCTGCCTGATGCTCGATGAGCCGTCTCTCGGCATTGCTCCTCTCTTGGTGGAGAGCATCTTTGCCCGCCTTGTCGATCTGAACCGCGAACGCGGAATGACTCTGCTGCTGGTGGAACAGAATGCCTCTCTCGCGCTGAAGGTCAGTGATTACACCTATGTGATGGAAACCGGCCACATCCATCTGGAGGGCCCCTCGGCAGAACTCAAGCACCGCCCTGAAATCCAGGCTGCCTATTTGGGATACTAAGGAAGTGCTGATTGCATTGTTGCGCGACTTCAGGAGAGACGATGCGAGATGGAGGGATGAGCAATTTCAGGACAAATCGATCGCATTGTCTCTCCCTATTTCCTTGGTTTGGGGGCAGCAAGGAGAAGCAATGATTTCCTCATCTTTTAGCTGTTTCAAGTTTTCCCTATTAAAGAAACAATCGGCATGGGCGTCGTGCTGCTGGCAGCTTGCTTCTGCAATATAAAAGCAAGAAACGGAGTTTTTTGTTCCAGTGGAGTGATAGACTCTCTCCCACATGAAGACCTGCAAGAGATCCTTAACGGCTTTTCACAAAAAAACGTCGGGGAACTATGCCAGTGCTGAAGAACGCTGGAGTGCGCTTCTCCATCGCGAGGCCAAAGCTGATGGGCAGTTTTATTACTCGGTTAAAACAACCGGAGTGTATTGCCGTCCCTCATGCACGGCACGACTGGCTTTGCGGGAGAATGTTCTTTTTCACGATTCACGCGAGGCCGCCGAACGGGCGGGATACCGGGCTTGCAAACGATGCCAGCCCAACGGTCGCGCCGTCATCGAGGAATATGCAGTGAAGATTGCGACGGCGTGTCGCAGCATTCAGATGGCGGAGGAAATGCCGGGTCTGGACGTGCTGGCAAAGACTGCCGTGATGAGCAAATTTCACTTCCATCGTGTGTTCACGAAGATTGTTGGCCTCACACCAAAGGCGTACGCAAAGGCTCATCGCGCCGGGCAGATGCGCAAGGAGCTCTCCGAGAGTCACACCGTGACCGAGGCGATTTATCGGGCTGGGTTCCAATCGAATGCTCGCTTCTATGCGGAGTCGTGGGGGATGCTCGGGATGATGCCTAAAAAATTTCGCGCCAAGGGAAAAGGCGAAATCATCCGCTTTGCAGTGGGTGAGTCTTCGCTTGGTTCACTTCTCGTAGCCACCTCAGAGAAAGGTATCTGCGCCATGATGCTAGGAGATGATCCTAACCAACTTGCAAGAGAGCTTCAGGATCAATTTTCCCAGGCAGAGTTCGTAGGCGGTGATCAGGAATTTGAGCATCTTGTGGCTAGGGTCGTCGGTTTTATTGAAACCCCAAAGCTCGGTCTGGATTTGCCGCTCGATATTCGCGGCACAGCATTTCAGCAACGGGTCTGGCTTGCGCTCGGCAAGATTCCGCTGGGAGAGACCGTGAGCTACTCCGATGTTGCCAGGAGCATTGGAGCACCAAAATCAGTGCGTGCTGTCGCCTCAGCCTGCGCAGCAAACAGGATCGCTCTAGCGATTCCCTGTCATCGGGTCGTGCGTGCAGATGGTCATGCTTCGGGCTACCGTTGGGGAGTCGAACGAAAGCTCTCATTGCTACAACGTGAGAAAACTGTAGAAGTGCCATGACGGCTTACGCATGGGCACATGGAGATTTTACCACGCTGCGATGCGAGATGGGCGTGAGCTAAATCAGAGAGGAACGACCCCATGGATTTATTCAGCCAGAGTCCAACCACGAATTTACTGCCTTGTGACGGAACTGTGAACTACCATGGGCCCATTCTCAACCTTGAGGTTGCATGGAAGTATCACGATGCCCTGCTTGCCAATATTCTCTGGAAGCACGACGAAGCCGTCATCTTTGGCCGGCACATCGTCACGGCACGACAAGTCGCATGGTATGGCGATGCCAGATATTCCTACACCTATTCGGGGAGGACAAAACAGGCGCTCCTCTGGAACGAGGAGCTTCTCGCGCTCAAAGCCCTCGTCGAGCAGTTCAGCGGAACAAGGTTTAATTCCTGCCTGCTCAATCTCTATCACGATGGCAACGAAGGTATGGCATGGCATAGCGATGATGAAAAATCACTGGGTCACAATACCACGATTGCCTCATTGAGTCTCGGAGCGGAAAGGAAGTTCTCTCTCAAGCACAAACGAGAACCCC
>VFSW01008084.1_pt1 | contig 15167 bp, 12 predicted proteins | sample 5358111 | NCBI WGS metagenome assembly VFSW01 (sample SAMN11554181, study PRJNA540505) | mine drainage metagenome | isolation source: sediment from site ElyBrook_90M | place: USA: Ely Copper Mine, Vershire, VT | collected 2017
CGATGGCGACGCGGGGGCTCTCGAGCCACTCGGGCGTGAAGGGTTCTCCCATGGCCGGGACTCCGGGGTGCTGCGGGTTCCGTCCTTATCAGCACACCGGTACGGACAGGGGTGCGTCGAGGTCGGGCGGGCCGGAGGCGCCCGATGGACCGCTCTGTCCCGTCTGTCCGCATCCGGATCCTGGACAGGCCCGGACATCCGCCGAGGCTCCCCGCATGAGGCACCGATCGGCCTGGCTGAGCACCGAGGACGTGGCCCGCGAGCTGGGGTTCGTGGGGCCCCGCTGGGTACGCCGGCAGATCGATGCCGGGCGCCTGCGGGCCACCGTGCTCACGACGGGCGAGCGGGTCACCTACCGCATCGCGCGGGTCGACCTCCAGAGCTTCTGCAAGGCGTACCTGCGCGACTCGTGGGACCGCGGCTGGCAGGACGAGTAGGGAGCAGTCGGAAGACCACCAGCGACCCAAGGGTCGACATCCGACCTGACCGGTCAGGGCAATTCCCAGGTGCGTGACCGGCCCGTTCGTAGGCGGTCAAGGCACCACGCGTCGTTAGCCTCCGCCAGCTCCCACAGTGCCTTGGTCTCGGTCGCGCCTCGCGCTTGGGCGGCTGGCCGACGATCGCACGGGCGCCGCCCGTGGTTACCGAGGCCAATCCCAAAGCGACCCGCTATGCCGTCCGCACTCTTAGGGCGGGCGGGCAGCGTGCTCGCGCCCAGCGTACCCACGGCACGCGCACGGTCGTACCTGACAGCCACACTGATGGTGCCGGCGTAGGGCCTGGGGACCTGGTTCTACACGACCATAGCGTTGACGGCAGAAACAGGTAAACCGCCGGGGACGTCGGCCATCGACGATCTGGTCGAGAGCTATGCCTGGGCTGCCGGCCGTACGTCAGTCTGCACGGCTGCAGGAATGACCGCCCGGACCTCTTGATCGCTCGGGACACTGCCCGTCGCCCAGCCGACCGCGGCCATCGAGTGGTCTTCTCGCCTGACCCAGACATCGACTTCGATTTGCGTAGCTACGGGCCCGGCGGAGACAGCCGATACTGCGCCCTCGAGAGTGACCGTTTCGAATGCGGCGACAGGCCGCAGGAACTTGACGTGCAGCGAGCCGCCGTAGAACCAGGACAGCCCGTAGGTCCGGGTCAGGAGTCCGGTCAGGTAGCAGACCAGCTGTTGGCCCTGCACGATCGGGACAGTCAACCCGGCGGCCCGGGCGACCTGCAGGTCGTTGTGGATGTTCGTAACACACTCACCGATGCGCGAGAAGACCGCCATCTGCTCCAGAGTCGCCTCTTTCTGGATAGGCAGCAAGCCCATGCCCGGCACCACCCGCGCCCCCAGGCGCTCAACGAGCGGGAGGGTAACGTCGAAGTCGCCCGTCACTCGTCGCCCGTCTCCGCCGACGGTGGAGCCTCGTCCCGCCACTTCTGCTGGCGCAGTGCGCATGATCTCGACGCCGCGATGGCGGACTACGAGCTGGCCGTCCCTGTCGCGGGCATCTGCCTCCATGACGACGTAGCCCTGACCTCGACGCTCGAACTTCTCCGTGTAGCGCCCCGAGAGCACCAAGGTCTCTCCGACGCGGACGGGTCGGTGGAACCAGAGCTGCTCCTCTGTGTGGAGCCCCACGACTTGGCTTGGAGCGTACTTCGTCGTGAACAACTGGAGGAGGTCGTTCGCAATGATCCCGGCGTGCCCAATCCGAGGCCCGTCGGGGCCGGCGCGAAGGTGCCAGTCTGCAAAATCGTCCACGACGAAGGCGAAGCGCTTCACCTTGTAGTCATCGACGAGGATCTCGGCGGGGCCGAATGTCTCGGGAATCTCGATGTTGTCGTAGACGGGAGCTTTGAGCCCCTCCTCAAGAGGGACTCCTTCGCGAGCGCGGCGGGGATCCGTGAGGTTACGAAGAACAGCCATCGTTCAACAGCTCCACGGTGCATGGCCTCGGTCCAAAACGACCGGTTTGCCGCTTGACATATCGCGTGGGCACGTCGTATAGACGAGTATACGACTAGACGTCTCGCCCGAGGAGGGTCGAAATGGCTCGCGTGCCGGCCTACGAACGGATCCGAGACGCCCTGCGCCTGGAAGCGCAGCGCTTGGGTTCGGGCGGCCGGTTCCAGAGCGAAACAGCGCTCGCGGCGCGGTTCGGCGTGACCAGAGTGACCCTCCGAAGCGCGGTCGATGGTCTCGCTGCCGAGGGACTCGTCGTCCGTGAGCACGGGCGGGGCACGTTCGTCCTCGACGGCGCCCATGCAACCCGACGTCTCTCGCGGCTGACGAGTTTCACGGAGGACCTCGCAGAGCAGGGCATGAGGGTGGAGACGACGGTCCTCGCGCAGGAGGAGACGGCACCGCCCACCGAGGTTGCCGACAGTCTTCGGCTCAGCCCGACCGATCGTGTCGTCTACATCGCCAGACTGCGGGCAACGCAGGGGAAGCCCGTCGCCATTCAACACGCATGGGTCCCGCTCGGCGTTTGCCCCTCGCTCGCGCTCCAGCCGCTCGAAAACGGGTCGCTGTACGAGACGATGGAGCAACGGCACGGAGTCCGACTCCGACGGGCGGAGCAGTGGATCAGCGCCGTCGCGGCCACCGCGGCGCAGGCCGCCAAGCTGGGCGTCCGCCGGGGGTCGCCTCTCCTCCAAACGCGGCGGATCTCGTACGACGAAGCCGGAGGGCGGGTCGAATACGCGCTCACCTGGATGCTGCCCGAATACCAACTGGCCGCGGTCCTCGACAGATGAGACAGGAGACACGAATGGAAGTTGGGACGCTACCGCTTACCGGAGGACGCCTTGTCGTTGACTCGTTGCGAGCGCTCGGCGTGCGACTTGTGTGCGGGGTGCCTGGCGGCCAAACGCTCGCCATCACGGATGCGCTGCTCGATTGTCCGGAGATCCGTTTCGTCGCGACCCGTCACGAGAACGCCGCGGCCTGCGCCGCAGACGCGGTTGGGAGGCTCACGGGGCAGCCGGGCGTCTGCCTTGCCACGACCGGACCAGGAGCGACGAACCTTCTCACGGGCGTGGGCGGGGCCTTCCGCGACTCGAGCCCGATGATCGTGCTCACCTGCAACAACAACCTCCGTGACATCTACCGCGACGATGCGCAGGCCGCCGACCATGTGTCGATCTTCCGGCCATTGACCAAGCGGGCCGTCTTCGTTGCAGACGCCAGCGTGATTCCCCAGACCTTGGAGGAGGCATACATTCTCGCGACCACAGGGCGCCCGGGCCCCGTCCTCGTTGACTTCGCGCGGAACGTCCTCGAGTCGCCAGTTGCCGCAGAGCATATTCGCGACCCCCGATTGGATCCCAGTCTCGTCATGCCCCCGCGCGTCGCCCCCGATCCGAGCCTGGTGCACAGGGCGGCCACCGAGCTTGTCGGCTCCAGCCATCCGATCATCTGGGTCGGCAGCGGCGTCGCGCGCTCCGGCGCCTCGAAGGCCGTGCTGGGCCTGGCGGAACGACTCGACGCGCCGGTCATCACCACGTTCAATGCCATCGGTGCCGTCCCCGGTCGCCACAGGCTTGCGTTTGGGCCGAAGAGCAGGATGGGCACGGCTCTGTCGACGGCGGTGATCGAGGGAGCCGACATGCTCCTCGCTGTCGGCAACAGCTTGAACGCCATTTCGACGAACAGGTGGTCGATGCCGCTACCTGACCGGATCATCCAGGTCGATAGCGATCCGGCTCAGGTAGGGCGGTACTACGCGCCGCGCACGCTAGCCCTGGTGGGTGATGCTCGAACCGCCATCGAGGCGCTCATCGCCGCGGTGGATCAGCAGGGACTTCAGGACACGCCCTCTCGGGAGCGGCGTGAGCGACTCGCCGCCCTCGTGGCGCTGCGCGATGCCTGGCGCTCGCGTGTTGCGGCGTTCAAGAGCGGCCCGGACTCGATCGCACCTGTTCGGCTGGTTGAAATCCTCCGGGAGGCCTCGCCAGACGACACCGTGCTCGTCGTGGATGCCGGAAACCCGGGTGTCTGGACGCACGTTTGGGAGGCTCGTGAGTCCGGCGAATACCTCAAACCGGTCGGCTTTGGAAACATGGGTTTCGGACTCGGGGCCGCCATCGGCGCCAAACTGGCGCGCCCGTCGGCTCCCGTGACAGCCGTGATCGGGGACGGATCGATGGCAATGACCATCGGAGACCTCGAGACACTGGTGCGTGAGGATCTCGGGGTTGTGGTTGTCGTGATGAACGACTCGGGCTACGGGAATATCCGGCAGGAGCAACTGATGAAGTACGGGGATCGAACGACGGGCGTGGATTTCCGCGACGTCGATTTTGCCGCAGCAGCCCGGGCCTTCGGCGTTCCCGCGTGCACGGTGACGACAGATGAGACGCTGCTTCGAGCGTTTGAGACTGGTTTTCAGTCCGGGGCGCCGTATCTGATCGATGCCCGCATCGATCGCGACGTGAGCGTCTGGACGTTCCCGCCGTTCATCGAGCACGATCCGGAAGATTGAACCAACGTGCATTCGGTGCCGACGGGCCACGGCGTCCATGGCGTGATCCGACGAAGGGGTCAATAGATGAGTGGCGCACTGAACGGCATTCGCGTACTTGACCTAAGCCGGTTCATCGCGGGTCCGTTCTGCGCTCAACTCCTCGGCGACATGGGTGCCGAGGTCATCAAGGTCGAACGCCCCGCCGGCGAGGATGCCCGGCATCACGCTCCGTACTTCAAGGGCGAGAGCGTGTATACGATGGTCTATAACCGGAACAAGCGAGGAGTCACGCTCGATACCCGGCATCCGGCCGCGCTCGGTATCCTTGAGCAGCTCGTGTGCCGTTCGGATGTCCTGGTCGAGAACTACCGGCCGGGAACGCTTTCCGAAATGGGCCTCGGATACGAGCATCTACGCGAATTGAATCCGCGCCTCGTCATTACCTCGCTGTCGGGATTCGGGCAGACCGGGCCTTTTGCGAAACGCGCTCTTTTCGACGCGATTGCGCAGGCGACGTCGGGCCTCATGAGCCTCACGGGAGAACCGGGAGGCCGGCCGACCATGACGGGGACGTACATCGCCGACTATGTGGCCGGCCTGTACGGTGCGCTTGGGACGGTGGTAGCTCTCGTCGCCCGTCAACAGTCGGGCGAAGGGCAGGTCGTCGATGTTGGTTCCCTCGACGCCATCTTCTCCTGCCTTGGGACGCGTCCGTCGGCATTCCTGATGCTCGGGCTGACGCCGGAGCGCTCAGGATCGCGGGATCTTCTCACCGCTCCAGCCAACGTCTTCCAGTCAGCGGACGGCTTCGTGTATATCCACGCCGGCACCAACCCCCTGTTTCCACGGCTTTGCGAAGCGATGTCGCGACCCGACTTACTGTCCGACCCTCGGTTCCGTGACGTGCCTGGGCGCATGGAGCACGTCGACGACCTGGAGGCAGCCGTTGCCGCCTGGACGGCCGAACGCACGACAGCTGAATTGGGGGACGTGCTTGAACGGGCGGGGATCCCATTCGGGCCCGTCGCAGAGATCTCGGACGTCGTCACGTCCCCGCAGCTGCGAGCCCGCGAAATGATCATCGATACCGAGCACCCGACCCTTGGACCCATCACGTTGCCGGGGATCCCGATCAAGCTGAGCGCAACGCCGGGTTCGATCCGTAAGGCGCCGCCGATGGTGGGTGAGGACAACGACTCCGTCTACCACGAACTGCTGGGCCTCACTGCCTCGGAAATCGAGGCGCTGAGGGGCGACGGCGCAATCTGACGGTGATTCGCGGAGGGAATCGACCATGAGCGTGACCACGGCGTTCCATCACATCCCACTTGAGATGTTGTCCATGCCGACGCGCGGCAAGGCCTACGACCTGTGCTCGGGCTACTGGCCGGGCATGCCCCTGAGCATGGGGCACCCTCCCTTCCAGGTTCTGACGTACCGCACGCCGAGAGGGGAGCGCAACCAGCGCGATCTGCGGTTCCTGGACGACAACCCGAAGAACTTCGGGTTCATCTCCGACCTCGTGATGGGCACACAGCACACGGGTACGCATATCGACGCTCGGGGGCACATCGTTTACGGGCCACAGAGCGAGTGGTGGGGCGGGCATTCCGCAGATGCGGAACTCGGGGACTTCGGCCTGCTGAACAACGATGCATCCGAGTTGCAGCCCATCTTCTCGCGGGGGTATCTGCTCGATGTCCCGGCGACGACTGGCCGAGCGCATTTGGCCCCGAACGAAGCCATCGGTGCAGCGGAATTGGAGCGTACTGCCGCGGCCGAAGGACTCGACATCAAGCCAGGCGCGGCCGTCATGATCCGCACCGGGCTGATGAGCTTCTGGCCAGACGCCGCGGCGCTGTCCGCGGTCGAAGACGCGGGCGTGTCGCTCGATGGTGCTGAATGGCTGGCGTCCCACGAGCCCGTCACCGTGGGCACTGATACCCCGGCCTTCGATGTCGCTCCCTCTGGAGTTCCGGGCGAGCCCCAGCCGGCCCATCGCTTCCTCATGCCCGACCGCGGGATCCCGATCATGGAGTGGGTGTACCTCGAGAATCTGGCTGCGGATCGCGTCTACGAGTTCCTGTTCATATGCATACCACTTCCGATCAAAGGGGCGACGGGATCCATGGTTCGTCCCCTCGCCGTTGTGTAAGAGAAGGGGCGCCTATTGAAGTCTCGGAGTGGGTCTGAGGGGAGATAGCAGAGTCAGCGGGAGGAGAAGGATGATCGGTCCGAAAACGATGCGTGGCGGTCACGTGGCTCTGGGCCTCGTCGTGTCGGCGATGCTCGTTCTGTCAGCTTGTTCAAGCACGGGATCTACGGCGACCTCGGGGACGGCAGCCACGAACGCTACCAAGGACTACGCCGCCGCGGTCACGAAGGCAAAGCAGGGATTCCCGGCCCAGTGGTCGGGACCCACCACGGCCGCCAAGGCACCGGCGGGAATCAAGCTGGCGATGATCTCATGCTCGAGCACGCTGCACGGATGTCAGTCGCCGGTGGACGGCGCGCAGCACGCCGCCGCAGCACTCGGGTGGCAGTTCCAAGCGTACGACGGTGGAGGCGATCCGAACAAGCAAAACGCCGCCATCCTCAACGCCATCGCCTGGGGCGCGAACGTCATCGGACTCGTGGCCATCGATCCGAACCTCGTACAGTCGGGCGTGCAGGCCGCGAAGGAGAAGGGCGTCCTCGTTGTGTCGGGTTCGTCGGCGCTGTCAGAGCCGAACACCTACACGTACGGCGCAAACATCATCCCGTTCGCTTTCGACGTGGCTCCTGATTACGGTCAGATGGGTCGAGACGAGGCGGACTGGATTATCAACGACTCCGGCGGGAAGGCCGTCGTCGCCGTCTACTGCGACTACGAGTTTCCGTCCAACATCGCTCATTGCGAGCCGCTCGACAAGGAACTCCAGGCGGCTGGCATCAAGACCTATCCCATCATCAAGTTCACGTCCTCGACCGTTGGAACGACGCTGGGACAGGACACCGTTGGGTTCCTGAAGTCCCATCCGGACGTGAACTACATCTACTCTCCGTATGACCCGGCCGCGGCCTTCCAAGTGCCGGCAATCGTCAACGCAGGCCTTGCGAGCAAGGTGAAGCTGGTGAGTATCCTCGGGGATCAGCAGAACCTCGATTTCATCCGCAAGGGCCAGGTTCAAGTCGCGGATGCCGCGTACGACAACGAGTACATGGGCTATGCGATGGTCGACCAGTCGATCCGGTTGCTCAACAAGCAACCACTGTCACAGCCCCTCGGCGAGAACATGCCGTATGTCCTTCTGGACAAGTCGAACCTGCCTGCGGCCGGTTCGGACTGGCATGCTGCCTTCGACTACAAGTCCGAATTCCTGAAGCTCTGGAAGTAGCGCGATGCCCGTCGCCGTTGAGCACCTCTCGAAGTCATTTCCGGGGACGCAGGCCCTCGACGACGTCGAGCTCACGGTCCAGGCGGGAGAGATACATGCCCTAGCCGGGGCGAATGGCAGCGGGAAGTCGACGCTCGTCAAGGTGCTCACGGGCGTCTACCAACCCGACGACGGGTGGATCGTGGTCGACGGCCGTCGTCTTCGTGCGATCCACTCGCCGTCGGAGGCGACGCACCTGGGAATCCGGGTGGTTCATCAAGAAGCCCCCCTCGTGGACACGCTCACCGTCGAGGAATGCGTGGCGCTTTTCCGCGGTTATCCCGTCGGGGCGATGGGTCGCGTCCACTGGCGAGCGCTTCGAGCGACTGTCGGCTCGCTGTTCCAGCACCTTGGCGTCGAGATCGACCCGGCCGCGCTCGCCGGCACGTTGTCTCCTGCCCAACGTGCGCTCGTCTCCCTTGCCATCGCCCTCGACGACATCGAATCTGCGGGGTCGAAGGTCCTCGTCCTCGACGAGGCCACCGCGTCGCTGCCCGAGACGGACGCCGAGCTGTTCCTGCAACGAGTGAGAGTTCTCGCGAGAAGCGGGATGGCCGTTCTGATGGTGACGCACCGCATCTCGGAGATCCCGCACGTCGCTGATGTAGTCACGGTCCTCGCGAACGGGCGGGTCGTGCACCATGGACCAAGCGCGGAGGTCGATGAAGATCTGATCATCGCGAAGATGATCGGACAAGCCACGACCCGAGAGACCGACCAGGCCGAGCAGGCGGCTTCCATCCAGAGGCTTTGGACGGCGAGCGGGCGAGCCGCTCTGGAGATCGGCGACCGTCGCATTGTGCTGGAGGTCGAACACCTGGCGGGCGGCGGGTCGGTCCGGGACGTCTCGTTCAACGTTCGAGCCGGCGAAATCCTCGGCATTACCGGGCTTTCAAGCAGCGGCGTCGTCGAACTGCCCTACGTGCTCGCCGGTTCACTGGATCGAACAAGCGGAGCCGTTCGCGTCAACGGACGCCCTTACCCGGAAGTCATGTCGCCGCACCGTGCAATGCAGGCAGGCGTCGCGCTGGTGCCTGCCGACAGACTTCGCCAGGGGGGAGTCCGGACACTCTCGGTACGAGAGAACCTCGTCCTCCCGGACGCTGCCCGCTATTGGCGACGAGGGCCACGTGAGCGCGAGGTGATCAGCGCGGCGATCGACGAGCTCGACATCCAGCCGCCTTACCCAGGCTCCCTGTTCGAGCGGTTGAGCGGCGGCAATCAGCAGAAGGTCGTCTTGGCCAAATGGCTCTTGTTGCAGCCATCGGTGACCGTCCTTGACGAGCCCACGTCCGGAGTCGATCCAAGGTCGAGACGTCTCGTCTTCGAGGCCGTGCGAGCCGCGGCCAGCCGGGGAATGGCTGTCATCCTGCTCACCAACGAGCACGAGCAACTGATCGAGATCTGCACACGAGTCTTGGTCATGCGCGGGGGCGTCATCGCGGCTGAGCTCGCCCACGATGCGATGACGCGCGAGGCCCTCGCCCGATGGAGCTACCTATGAACGCTGCCGACGCTCACGCCAAGCCCTCCACCCGCATGTCGGTTGGTCGCTGGCTTGAAGAGAGCGAGCGATCCTCAAGCGCGCCGCGTCGATTCGTCGGGATCGTCCTGTCCCGGTACATCACGGTCGTGCTGCTCGCGCTCGTGATCGTGTTCTTCTCGCTCCTCGCCCCCTCGACGTTCCTCACCACGTACAACTGGCAGAACATCCTGATTGTCCAGGCCGTGCCCATCTGCATGGCGATGGCCGCGATCTTGCCACTGATCGCCGGCGAATTCGACCTATCCCTGGGTTATCTCATGGGGTTGGTCGCGATGACGGGAGCGTTCCTGTCGTCTCAGGGGCAGGGCGCCTGGGTCGTCATGCCGGCGATGGTCGCGACCGGGGTCGTGGTAGGACTCGTAAACGGAATCTTGACCGTCCGCTTCAAGATCAGCTCATTCATCTCGACCCTCGGTGTGGGCATCGTGCTCAGCGGCCTGACGTTGGGCGTGAGCGGCGGCCAAGTGATCTTCGCCGGCATCCCGCAGGAGCTGATCCACGTCGCACGCGACCAGGAGTTTGGGATCGCCATCTCCGTGTGGCTCGCGCTCATCATGTCGGTGGCGTTGCTCTACATCCTTGAGCACACGCCAGTGGGACGCCATTTCTATGCTACCGGTGGCTCCGAGCGGGTCGCGCATCTGGCTGGGGTCGCAACCGGAAGGATCAAGTTGCTCGCCTTCGTCGGAGCAGGGCTCTTCGTCGGTGTCGGTGGTGTCTTCCAGCTCGGGCAGGCCGGCGCGGCAAGTCCGGGATACGGGCCGGAACTTCTGCTTCCGGCCTACGCGGCGTGCTTCCTCGGTGTATCCACCTACCGGCCGGGCTATTACAACGTGCCCGGTGCGCTGATCGCGATCCTCCTCCTCGGAGTCGGTTTCAACGGGCTTGCCATTCTGGGCGTCCCGTTCTGGGTACAGCCGATCTTCAATGGCGCGGTCCTGCGCGTGGCAGTCTTTACGGCACGCGCCGAGGCGCGTCGTGTCAAGGTTGGGTGAGCGACGACTTCGCGAGCGATGAGATCACCGGCAGCCCGCGAGGCATCCTCACGTCTGTTCGTGGGGCTGGACGTGGGCAGCTCGTCCATTCGAGCCATCGGGTTCGACGAGAGGGGTGTCCGGCGCGCCTTTGCAGACTGCCGGACCCCCCTCCGCTACGACCGGCGGGAAGCCGCCACGATCCATCCCGATGAACTCTGGCGCGCGGTCGCGGACGTCCTGCGCCGGATTGTCGGCGCGGGCCCGGTGCAGGCTGTGGGCGTCTGCGGGCAGCTTGGCATGCTCGGGATCGCGGCTTCTGGTAAGGCCACCACGCCGATTGTTCTGTGGTCCGATTCTCGCGCTGGCGCGGAAGCCGCCGAGCTCGCCGAACGCCTTGGCGCTCAGGCATACACGGTCGCGCATCGTCAGGTGACGGGCGAAGTCATGGCGGCGAAGATCCGCTGGTTCTCCGTGCATCACCCGGCGACAGTGTCGCGGACACGACTGTGGCTCTCGCTCAAGGACTACATCGTTGCTCGTCTGACCGGGGAGTACGTCACCGACGCGACGCACGCCTCCTATTCACTCCTGTTCGACGTTTCCGAACGCACGTGGTCGCGGGCCCTGGTCGAGGCGGCGGGCGTGGCTCCAGACACGTTGCCACCCGTCGCCGACGCGACCGCGCTCGCGGGACTCGTTTCGAGCTCCGCAGCGCGTGCGACGGGCTTGTTTCGAGGCACGCCCGTGGCTGTCGGAAGCCCCGACGGCACTGCCGGCGCGGTCGGGGCAGGCGCGGTCGCACCCGGGACAACGGTCGACGTGGCCGGAACGACCGACGTCGTGTTCCGTACCACGTCGGTGGTCGCTGGCATGGATCCACGTCTCGTAGCAAACGCGTACGCGCTGCCCGGTCTCTGGGCCGTCGGAGGTCCCACCGGAATGACGGGCGGCGCCGTGCTCTGGCTCGCCCAGCTCCTTGGCTATCCGGGCGCCGCCGAACTTCGGGAAGGCCTCGCAGGCCAGGCGCGGGCAGCCGGCTCGGACAGCGCTGGCCTCGTCTTCCGTACCGAGCTCACCGGCGCTCGCTTCCCTGGCTGGACTGCGGGAACACGAGGGGTCATCGCCGGGATTCGACCCGATCATCAGGCGGCTCACCTCCTCCGGGCGGCGGAGGAAGGAGCGGCGTTCCTTGTTGGCGATGGACTCGACGCGGTCGAGGAATCGACCGGACGAATCGATCGTGTCGTGGTTGTTGGAGGTCCGTCTGTTCGCGACGAGACCCTCCAGCTGCGAGCCGATGCATGGCGCCGGACCGTCGTGACCGTCCGAGAGCGAGAAGCGTCTGCGCTCGGCGCCGCCATGCTCGCCGGATTGGCGGCCAACGTCTGGTCGAGCCCCTCGGAGGCCGCCTTCTCAATGGTCCACCCGGATGCCACCTTCAGGCCTTCCAAGGTGGCGTCGGCGCGGCTCGCGCTGATTCACGCGCTGTGGATAGAAACGCGCAATGCCTCGGACAGTCCGACATGAAAGCGCTCGTGGTCTGCATCGGTGCGATCACGCTGGACCTGATCGCATCAATCGACCGGACTTTGGCGGATGACGAGCGGGTTGTCGCAGGGGACGCGGTCCTCTCGTCCGGCGGTCCCGCTGCAACCGCTGCCGTCGCGCTCGCGCGACTGTGCATTCCCGTTGCGTTCGTCGGGGCCGTTGGAGACGATGCTGCCGGAGAGCTGGTCAGGGCGGCTCTCGAGCAGGAGGGAGTCGACGCATCCGGTCTGCACACGGTGGGCGGCCGCACAGCGATGAGTCCGGTGCTGGTCAATCTGGCGACCGGGCACCGGAGCATCGCCGCCTTCTACGGGACGCTGAGCCGCCCGGTCGTCTCGTCCGGTGTGATCGACATGTGTCGGCACGCCGAGTGGGTCCACGTCGATCACGTCGGCTTCGCGACGGTCTCGACGCTTCGCGCGGGCCGCGTGACAACGCCCATTTCGGTCGATGGCGGGAACCCCATCGACGACCTGTCGCTCCGCCACGTCGACCTCTACGCGCCGACCGAACCCCGCCTGCTACAGCGCTACCCGGGTCGTACTGTCGGTAGCGCGATACGCGAGGCGCTCGCCGAAGGCCCCAGGATGGTGGCAGTCACACGAGGATCGAGCGGCAGCGTTGCTGCCTCCAGGCAGGCTTACGACGCGAGCGAGCCCCCGCAGGTCGTGAGTGTCGAGGCGTTCTCAGTTCCCGTCGTCAGCACGCTCGGCGCGGGCGACGTGTTCCACGGCGGCTTGCTCGCGGGTCTTGTGCGCGGTCTCGAGATCCGGTCTGCTCTCATTGTCGCCAATGCTGCGGCGGCCCTCTCGTGCCGTGCCCTGGACGGCAGGAGCGCGATTCCAACGTGGGACGAACTGCTCGCGTTCGTGGCCGACCACGGCTTCAACCTCGACGACGTGGGCCGCAACTAAAGGAGCCTCCGTGATCTCCGATCCTGAACGAAAGGCTGAATGCTTCGGGCGACTCGCCCGACCGAATGGTGTCCTGGCGCTTCTCGCCAACGACCAGCGCGAGTCACTCCGCACATTGCTCACCAAGGCTGGCGTCTCTGACGACGACCACGCCGTGACGGCGTTCAAGGTGGACGTCGCGCGCGTCCTATCTCCGCTTGCGTCGGGCATGCTCATTGACCCCCTTTACGGACTCGACGAGGTCCGGGCGCCGGGCGTCATGGCGCCTTCATGTGGTCTCATCGTGGCGGCCGACCGCCTACATCAGCAGCCCGGGGAGGCGGTCACGTCGACGGACTTCGACGCCAGCTTGGATTTCGAACGGTTTGTAACGGACGGCGCGGCCGCCCTGAAGTTGCTTGTGCTCTGGCGACGCGATGAGGATCCGTCGGTCCGCGATGCGATGGTTCGAGCGTTTGTCAAGCGATGCGCCGAGCTTGGCGTGCTCAGCGTCGTCGAAGGCATCGTCCGGACTCCCGACATCGGCTCCCCCGATCACGAGGCAGATGTCGTCGCCGCGGCGGCCGACTTCGGACGGGCACGGCCCGATCTCTACAAAGCGGAGGTACCTACTCTGGCGAAGGGGTCGCCAGACGAGATCACGCGAATCAGTGTCCAGATCTCGACCGCGCTCCCATGTCCTTGGGTCGTCCTATCCGCGGGTGTGTCTGCGGAGGCCTTCCCGGAGGCAGTCGCGGCGGCCTGTCGCGGCGGCGCGTCGGGCTTCTTGGCGGGACGTGGCATCTGGGGGCCATCCATCGCGTCCGGGGATGTTCCTGGCGCGCTCCGGACAGATGCCTACCGGCGATTCGAGTCGTTGGTCCACATCGTTGATCGGCATGCCCGCCCGTGGCATGCCGCCGGGGGCTGATTCCGTCCTGGCGATTGACCCGAACCACTTGCCGCCCAGGAGGCAACCCGATGGCCATCGTCAGCGCGACCAGGCCCCACCCGATCTTCCTCGCCGGACGCTGGGTCGAATCGCCCGACGTCCTGGAGGTCGCCAACCCGGCCGATCCCTCGACGCTCGCCGGCGCGACCTACCACGCCACCCCGGAGCAGTACGAGGAGGCCGTGCAGGCCGCCGTCCGTGCCTTCGAGATCACGCGCCACCTGCCTGCCTACGAGCGTGGCGCCATCCTGCGCTCGATCTCGGCCGGGATCCGCGAGCGCCGGGAGGAGCTGGGCCATCTGCTGGCCCTGGAGGCGGGCAAGCCGATCCGGGACGCCCTGGTCGAGGTGGACCGGGCCAGCCTGACGTTCCGGCTGGGCGCCGAGGAAGCCGAGCGCATGTACGGCGAGACGATCCCGCTCGACCTCATGCCCTCGTCGAAGGGCCGCGTCGGGATCACGCGCCGGTTCCCGGTCGGGCCGGTCGCGGCGATCAGCCCCTTCAACTTCCCGCTGAACCTGGCCGCGCACAAGGTCGCCCCCGCCATCGCGGCGGGCTGTTCGGTGGTCCTGAAGCCGCCGTCGAAGGACCCCCTCGTGATGCTGACGATCGGCGAGATCATCGAGAAATCCGGCGCACCGGAAGGCTCCGTGAGCATCCTGCCGATGACCCGCGAGCTCGGCGACCGGATGGTGGCCGACGATCGCTTCAAGCTGCTCACCTTCACCGGCTCGCCGGCGGTGGGCTGGGCGATGAAGGCGAAGGCCGGCAAGAAGCGGGTGGTCCTGGAGCTGGGCGGCAACGCCGGCGTCATCGTCGACCGGTCGGCCGACCTGGACTGGGCGGTCCGGCGCATCCTGGTCGGCGCCTTCTCGTACGCGGGCCAGGTCTGCATCAGCGTGCAGCGGATCTTCGTCCATGCCGACGTCATGGACGCGTTCCTCGACAAGTTCATCGCCGGCGCCCGCGGGCTGAAGCTGGGCGATCCGACCGACCCGGCCACCGACCTCGGACCGATGGTCGACGAGAAGGCGGCGCGGCGGACGCAGGACTGGGTGGACGAGGCGGTCGCCATGGGCGGACGCGTGCTGCTCGGCGGGAAGGCCGACGGCACGTTCTTTCCCCCCACCGTGCTCGCGAACACGCCGGTGGAGGCGAAGGTCTGCTCGAGCGAGGCGTTCGCGCCGCTCGTGGTCGTGTTCCCCTTCACCGATTTCCCCGACGCGGTACGGCAGGTGAACCAGAGTTTCTTCGGGCTGCAGACGGGCGTCTTCACCAACGACCTGGCCAACGCGTGGCACGCGTTCAACGAGACCGAGGTCGGGGGCGTGATCGTCAACGACATCCCGACCTACCGGATCGACCACATGCC
>VFSW01008085.1_pt1 | contig 15166 bp, 14 predicted proteins | sample 5358111 | NCBI WGS metagenome assembly VFSW01 (sample SAMN11554181, study PRJNA540505) | mine drainage metagenome | isolation source: sediment from site ElyBrook_90M | place: USA: Ely Copper Mine, Vershire, VT | collected 2017
CCGTGGAAGCCGGGATCAGTGCGGTCAGGGTATCCAGGACCCGGGTGACCTGCCGGGCACGCTCCAGGGGTTCCGCTGCCCGATACTGCACGCGCAGGCGATCATTGCCCGCCAAGCGGTAGTGGGGTTGGCGTTGCAGCAGGTGAATGAAGTCCAGGGGGTCGAAGGGGGGCTGGGCGGAAAATTGAAACAGCGCGCCTTCTTCATGGGCATCGATCTTTCGGATCCCCAGAGGTCGGCCCAGGATGCGCAGGCGATGGCATTCGATCAGCGTATGGGTTTCCTCTGGCAGCAAACCGAAGCGATCGATCAGTTCTTCCTGAAGATCGGTCAATGTATCGACGGTGTCACAGTTGGCCAGACGCTTGTATAGAACCAGGCGTTCCTGGACGTCGCCGCAGTAAGCGGCAGGAAGCAGGGCTGGGGCATGCAGGTTGATTTCCAGGGCGATGTCGAGAGGGCGTTCGGGATCCCAGGTTTTCCCCTGCTGAAGGGCTTTCACGGCCTGGGTGAGCATCTGGGTGTACAGGTTGAATCCAACGCCCTGGATGTCTCCGCTTTGGGAATCTCCCAGGACTTCACCGGCGCCCCGAATTTCCAGATCCTGTAGCGCCAGGTAAAATCCGGCCCCCAATTCTTCCATTTGCTGGATGGCTTCCAGACGTTTTTTGGCGGTCGCGGTCAGGGCGTCATCCGGCGGTGTGAGCAGGTAAGCATAGGCCTGATGGTGGGATCGCCCCACCCGTCCCCGTAATTGATGCAACTGAGCCAGACCGAACCGATCGGCGCGATGGATCAGGATGGTATTGGCGTTTGGCACGTCGATGCCGGTTTCGATGATGGTGGAACAGAGCAGGAGATTGACTCGTTGCTGGTAGAAATCGCGCATGACCTGTTCCAGTTCCCGCTCGCGCATCTGTCCATGGGCCACGGCGATGCGCGCTTCCGGAAGGAGCGTGCTCAGGCGCTGATGCTCGTTTTCCATGGTCTCCACTTCGTTATAGAGAAAATACAGTTGTCCTCCGCGCTTCAATTCGCGCAGGACTGCCTCACGGATCAGACCATCCGATTGGGGATGCACGAAGGTTTTGATGGCCAGGCGTTTTTGCGGGGCCGTGGCGATGACCGAGAAATCGCGCAGTCCCTCGAGCGCCAGGGAGAGGGTGCGGGGAATGGGGGTGGCCGTGAGAGTGAGTACATCCACCTCGGCACGCAGAGCCTTGAGGCGCTCCTTTTGGCGCACCCCGAAACGGTGCTCCTCGTCGATGATGACCAGTCCCAGGCGCGCAAAGCGGACGTTTTCCCCGATCAGTTTATGGGTGCCGATGACCAGATCGATTTTGCCTTCTTCCAGGGCCAGCAGGGTCGCCGTGACTTCCTTGGCGGAGCGGAAGCGGGACAGTTCGGCGATCCGCACCGGCCAATCTGCAAAACGATCGGAAAAGTTCTGAAAATGCTGTTCGGCCAGCAAGGTGGTGGGGACCAGCAAGGCAACCTGGCGCCCCGCATGGATTGCCTGGAAAGCCGCGCGCATGGCCACTTCCGTCTTGCCAAACCCCACGTCGCCACAGATCAACCGATCCATGGGTTTGGGGGCAGCCAGGTCGGCGCGTACGGCCGCGATGGCGGCGGATTGATCGGGGGTTTCCTCGAAAGGGAAGCCTGCGGCAAAGGCGGCGTAGGCCTGATCATCCAGAGGGCAGGCCCAGCCGGCACGGGTGGCGCGCCGCGCATAGAGATCGAGCAGTTCGGCTGCGGTATCGCGCGCCTGACGGGCGGCCTGTCGTTTGGCTTTTTCCCACTGTCCGCTACCCAATCGGTGCAGCGGTGCGGCTTCAGGCGGGCCGCCCGAGTAACGGCTGATCAGATGCAACTGAGCCACGGGGACATACAGGACATCGTCGCCGGCATAGGATAATTGCATGAATTCCGCCGACCCTTCTCCCAGATCCAGATTCACCAGCCCCTGGAAACGGCCGATGCCATGGTCCTGGTGGACCACCGGGTCACCCACGTGAACTTCCGTCAGGTCACGCAGCAGATTGTCGCTGTTGGTCCTTTGGCGTTCCCGTCGGCGGGTCTGTCGGACTTGACTCTGGAAGAGTTCGTTTTCAGTGACAAGGGCCAGTTGGCCCAGGGAGAAACCTTCCAGGAGCGGCCCGACGCTCAGCATGAGCGGCGCCGATGCATTCTGGAACTCGGCCCAGTCCGCAGCATCCTCGGGGATCAGGCCCTGCTCCCGCAACAACTGGCGCAACGTTTCGCGCCGCCCCAGACTGTCCGCCAGGATCAGGATCCGTCCGTGGAATGAATTCCGGAAATCTTCCAGTTTCTCCAGCGGGCGGGGCGAACGACGCAGTACCTCGAGCTGGGGGAGGGCTTGCAGGGCATCCGGTTCTGATGCCTGTTTCCGTGAAAAAGGCTTCATCCCCAGAAAAAATTCTTCCTCTTTCAAGAACAGCGCTGCGGGATCGAGTACGGGATAAGAGCGATCTCCCTTGACCAGTTCCCAGCGGCTGCGAATGGATTCCCAATAGGCACGGATCCCGGTCGTCAGATCGGGGAGGGGGCACAGGACGGAGGAAGGAGGCAGATAATCAAACAGGCTCGCGCATTGGTCGAAAAAGAGGGGCAGGTAATATTCGATTCCGCCGGGGACCAATCCGTTGCCCACGTCGCGGTAAAGGGTGCAGCGTGAGGGATCGCCTTCGAAGTGTTCGCGGAAACTGGAGCGGAAGCGTGATCGTGCGGCTTCATCCAGGGGAAATTCCCGGGCGGGCAGCAGGCGAATCTCGGGAACCGGGTAAAGTGAGCGCTGACTGTCGACATCGAAGGTGCGCAGGGTTTCCAGCGTGGTATCGAAGAGGTCGAGGCGGTAGGGCAGTACGCTCCCCATGGGAAAAAGGTCGATCACGCCGCCGCGCAGACAGAATTCCCCGGGATTGAGTACCTGCTGAACGGCACTGTAACCCGCCTTGACCATCTGTTGGCGCAGGGCTTCGGCATCCAGGGTTTGTCCCTGTTTCAGGACAAAGGTATGCCCTGCCAGATGACTGACGGGCGGCAGGCGCTGGAGCGCAGTACTGATGGGGACCAGTACGACATCGCACTGGCCCTGTGAAATTTGCCAGAGCGTGGCCAGGCGTTCCGAGACCAGGTCCTGATGAGGGGAAAACCGGTCATAGGGAAGGGTTTCCCAATCGGGCAGACAGGAAAGACGCAAGGTGGGCTCGAACCAGGCCATTTCCTCGCGCAGGCGTTGGGCCTGGGCCGTACTTTCGGTCAGAATGACCAGAGGACCTGGGGCGCGTGCGTTCCGGGACAACCGCCAGGCCGCGCCCAGCAAAGGTGAAGGGGACATTGAGAGACCGAATCAGTGACGGAGAGGCATGCCTCAGGCTGCCGTACGCGTGGTGAAACTTTCTCCGCATCCGCAACTGTCGGTGACATTGGGATTGTCAAATTTGAACGCGGCATTGAGCCCGGTGCGCTGGTAGTCGATGACGGTTCCGTCCAGAAAGGGAAGGTGGTCCCGGTGCACGACGACGAGGGTTCCGCCGGTCTCGAAAGTGACTTCGCCTTCACGCACGTCATCGGCATAGTCCACCACATAAGCCAGTCCGGAACAGCCGGAAGTTTTGGTGCCAAAGCGCAGTCCAATGCCCTTGCCGCGTTTGGCCAGCGATTGGTGAATTTGTTGTGCCGCAGATTCGGTCAGGGTAATGGCCATGGGAGTTCTCCTTTACGCGTCTTTCTTGAGGCTATGGATCTGACGAGAAAGTTCCGCCACTTGCTGACGCAACTGCTCGTTGAGGTGTACCAGTTCCTGCACGGTCACGGCAAGAGGGTCTTTTTCATCGCGCGAGGAACCGTAGGCACTGAACTGGGGATCGGCCTTGAGGGGCTGGTGTTGGTCATCTTCCAGCAGTCGCCCGGGAATTCCGATGACCGTGGCGCGGGGCGGAACCGGTTTGACCACGACGGCGTTGGAGCCTACCTTGCAGCCTTCACCCAGGACGATGGGGCCGATGACCTTGGCGCCAGCGCCGACGATGACCCCGGGGGCCAGCGTGGGGTGGCGTTTGCCTTTATTCCAGGAGGTTCCGCCCAGCGTCACCCCCTGGTAAAGAGTGCAATCGTCACCGACTTCTGCGGTCTCTCCGATCACCACCCCCATGCCGTGGTCGATGAATACGCGCCGCCCCAGTTTTGCTCCGGGGTGAATTTCGATCCCGGTCAGAAAACGGGAGAATTGCGAGACCGCCCGTCCCAGCCACTTGGCATTGCGCTGCCACAGCCCATGGGCCAGCCAATGAAGCAGGATGGCGTGAAAGCCGGGGTAGAGGGTGATTACCTCCCAACGGCTACGGACCGCCGGATCGCGGTCGAAGACACAGTCAATTTGTTCGCGGATGCGGGACAACATGGGAACTTATCCTCGGTTCAAGGGAGAACTGCCGTCGTCGGCAGGATACAGGGTTCTCAGGATACCACGCAGGATGCTGATTTCCTCTCGTTCCACCCGGGCACGGGAAAACAGGCGGCGCAAACGGACCATCAGGCGTCCGGGGTGTTGGGGATCGAGGAAACCGCTGCCCGTCAGCACACGTTCCAGGTGGGCATAGAAAAGTTCCATGTCGTCATGGGTGGCGAGCGGGTATTCCCGCGCCTGGGGGCCGCGCTCCTGGCGCAATGCATGGCGTAATTCATAGGCCACCAACTGGACGGCAGCCCCCAGATTGAGGGAACCAAAGGCAGGGTCGGTGGGAATATGGGCGAGTATCTGGCACAAGTCCAGTTCGGCGTTGGTCAGGCCGGACATTTCCGTCCCGAAAACCAGCGCGACTTCCCCTTCCCCAAGTGCTTCCTGGGGCAAGGAGGAGGCCAGTTCGCGCAGCGGCAGCATGGGGTGAGACAAGTCGCGCCGTCGGGCAGTCAACCCCACGCTCAAGGTGACGCCCTGCAGGGCTTCGTCCAGGCTGGCGCAAACCACGGCTCGTGCCAACAGGTCATCGGCTCCGGCAGCCCGCGCACTGGCTTTGGGGTCTGGAAAGTGGCGGGGGTTGACGAGAACCAGCCGACCAAACCCCATGGTTTTAAGGGCGCGGGCAGCGGCTCCGATATTGCCGGGGTGGGTTGGAGTACAGAGGACGAAGCGGAAACGCTCGAACATGAGGCTCAGGCGTTTTGCAAAAGCGGCAGGAGTTGGCCGAATATCTTGGGAGAACCGGCCACCACGTTCCCGGTTTCCAGAAACCGGCCTTCTCCGTCCAGGTCGGAGACCAGTCCTCCCGCTTCCTGAATCAGCAGGGTGCCTGCGGCAATGTCCCAAGGCTTGAGATCCAGTTCCCAAAAGGCATCGTAGCGCCCGGCAGCCACATAGGCCAGGTCGATGGCCGCCGAACCGGGGCGGCGCAGACCGGCCGTCTTGCCCATGACTTCCGCCATCATGCGCAGGTAGCGCTCCTGATGGGTCATGTGGCTGTAGGGGAAGCCCGTGCCGATCAGCGATTCATCGAGACGGGTCCGCCCGCTCACGCGGATGCGCCGCTCGTTGAGAAAGGCGCCACTGCCCCGAGTGGCCGTGAACAGGTCGTTATGGACCGGGTCGTAAACCACGCCCTGCGTCACGATACCTTGATGGGCCAGGGCAATGGAGACGCTGTAGAGAGGAAAACCATGCAGAAAGTTGGTGGTGCCGTCCAGCGGGTCAATGATCCAGCAGTAGGGGGAATCTCCCGAGGCCCCGCTTTCTTCGCACAGAAAGGCGTGGTCCGGGTAAGCCTCTCCGAGTATTTCCAGGATGACTTGTTCCGCGGCGCGGTCCACTTCGGAAACGAAGTCGGCATGGGCCTTCTTGCTGACCGTGAGGTGGCCCACGTCCTGGGCGGCGCGCTGGATCAGGTTCCCTGCCCGGCGGGCAGCTTTAATGGCAATGTTGAGTTGGGGGTGCATGGTGGCGAACTTCTCGATTGGGCAGCGAAACCCTTCATTATACGCCGGTCTGCGGGATATCGACGAAGAATGAATCGATAATTGACCCTGGCGGTCAGTCCCCGGATAATCGGAGGGACATTTTGACACGAGGAATCCGACCATGCCTTATCTGATTGAAACCTGGGATAAACCGGAACAGGGCGCGGTACGCCAGGCAAATCGTCCGGCCCATCTGGCCTGGCTGGAAGAAAACAAATCCCGGCTGTTGGCCTGTGGGGCCAAGATGGACGATGCAGGGCAGACCGCGCAGGGGAGTTTTTACATCGTCGATGTGGAGGAGCGAGCCGATGCCGAACGCTTCATCGCCGCAGACCCTTTCACCCAGGTGGGCTTGCCGGCGCGCGTGACGATCACACGCTGGCGCCTGGCTTTTCTGGATCGCCGCTCCTATCTTTGAGGGAGAGCAGCGGTCCTTGCCGTTTTAGTTCCCGGGAGACAGGAATCGCTGCAGACGACGCGTCACGGCCTCTCGTCCGATCAGGTGCAGCGTGACTTCCAGGGAGGGGGTGTGGGCGGTTCCGCACAGAATGGCGCGCAGAGGCATGCCCAGGGGGCCCATCTTGAGGCCGTGGGCCAGGGCGGTTTGTTTGACGAGGGGGCCCAGGGCTTCCGGAGTCCAGTCCGCTGTCTGGAATGCGTTCAGACATTCGTGCAAGGCGTCTCGTACCGCGCCTTCCGGGGGGTGGGCCAGGATTTCGAAAGTGGGGGCAGGATCCGTGTAAAAGTAGCGGGCGGCCTCGGCCAGTTCCGTGGCACGGCTGAGGCGTCCCTTGAGCAGGGCGACGACCTGCTCGGGGGCGGGCCCCTGGGCCCATTCGGCGTCGCTCAGGGTCAAGTCCGTCCGTAGTTGGGTGACCAGGCGCGCATCGGAGGATTCTTTCAGGTAGTGCTGATTGAGCCAGAGTAATTTTTCTGGATTGAAACGGGCGGGGGAGCGGTTGACGTGGGCCAGATCAAACCAGGCGACCAGGTCCTCCTGCGAAAAGATCTCTGCATCGCCGTGAGACCACCCCAGCCGTGCCAGATAATTGAGCAGGGCCTCCGGCAAAAAACCTTCTTCCTGATACTGCAGGACATTGACCGCGCCGTGCCGCTTGGACAGACGTTCGCCATCCTGTCCCAGAATCATGGGCAGGTGGGCAAATTGCGGAAGGGAGGCTCCCAGAGCCTGGATCAGGTGGATTTGACGCGGGGTATTGTTCACATGGTCGTCCCCCCGGATGATATGGGTGATCTGCATATCCAGATCGTCCACCACCACGCCGAAGTTGTAGGTGGGGATGCCATCGGCACGCAGCAGTACCAGATCATCCAGTTCCGAATTGGCCACCGTGATGGGGCCCTTGATCAAGTCGTGAAAAGTGACACTGCCTTCCAGGGGGGTCTTGAAACGGATGACCGGAGTGACACCCGCCGGGGGCGTTGCTCTGGAATCGCGCCAGCGCCCGTCATAACGCGGTTTTTCTCCACGGGCGCGCTGACTTTCACGTAACGCCTCCAGTTCTTCGCGGCTGGCATAGCAAGGGTAGGCCCAACCGGTCTTGAGCAGATGATCGGCCACCTCACGATAACGGGACAGGCGTTGCATCTGGTAGAAGGGGCCTTCGTCGTAATCCAGTCCCAGCCAGGCCATGCCCTCCAGAATGGCTTGGGTGGAGGCTGCAGTGGAACGTTCGCGGTCCGTATCCTCGATGCGCAGTACGAAGGAACCTCCGTGGTGGCGGGCGTAGGCCCAGGAAAAAAGGGCAGTACGGGCCCCTCCAATATGCAGGTAGCCGGTGGGGCTGGGCGCGAAGCGGGTGCGAACCATGATCACATTTCCTGAACCAAAGGCGTCATTGTAACGCGAGGGCTCTGGAAGTCGCAGGGGGATGGTACACTTGGCCCATGCGTGACACCCTTCTGGGGGGGCTGACCCCCGATGAATTTCTGAGCCGGCACTGGCACAAGTCGCCTCTACGGGTGCCTCAGGCCGTGCCTGATTTTTTGGGGTTATTGACCCCTGCGGAAATCAAGCGCCTGGCTACCCGTCCAGCGGTTCAGGCGCGCCTGATCCTGCGCCAGGGAAAGCGTTGGGTGTTGCGGCATGGCCCTTTTCGTCCCATCGACTTTAAAACCTTGCCGGATAAAAACTGGACGGTGCTGGTTCAGGAGTTGAATCACTGGTTGCCGGAAGGCGAGGCTTTGCTCCAGGAATTCGACTTTTTGCCGCATGCGCGGCTGGATGATTTGATGGTGAGTTATGCCGTTCCCGGGGGAGGCGTGGGCCCCCATTTCGATTCTTATGATGTTTTTCTGTTGCAGGGATTCGGCACCCGGCGCTGGGGGATTGCGGAAACGGAAGATCTGGAGTTGCTGCCCGACAGCGACCTCAAGTTGCTGCGCCGTTTTTCTCCGCAGGCACAGTGGGACCTGGAGGCGGGAGACATGCTCTACTTACCCCCCCACTGTGCCCATGACGGGGTGGCCTTGAGTGAATGTTTTACCTATTCCATCGGATTCCGGGCGCCAACTTACCAGGAATGGGTAGAGGCGTTTCTGGACTTCCTGCGGGATCGTCTGCAGGTCGAAGGGCGCTACGCCGATCCGGATCTGAGCCTTTCTGCGCATCCGGGTGAAATTCCTCCGGCACTGATCGCTCAGGTGGATCGCATGTTGCGTCAGCAGGTGCGTTGGTCCCACTCACTGGTGGCGGAATGTGTGGGGCGGTATCTGAGCGAGCCAAAACCTCATCTGTTTTTTGAGCCGGCGGAAGAAGCTTTGACACTCGAGGCCTTTGAACGGCGCTGCTTGCAGCAGGATTTACACCTGGATCCCCGCAGCCAGTTATTGTTTTTTGGAAAATTCTTTTACTTCAACGGCGATCGTTTCGAGTTGCATGGTCAGGGAGCGGCACAAATGCGCCGTCTGGCAGATACCCGAAAATTATCGGCCGGGGTGATGGATGCCGAACTCGTGGGCGTGCTGTATGACGCATGGCAGGCGGGGTGGGTTGAATTTTTTTGATTCCGGGTGTCGAACGCTTGTCGCATCAGGCACAAATGGTGTATGCTCTCGGGGTCTGATGGCTCCCATGGGGCTGTTCAGGATTTGTCATCAACCTCTCCAATAGGACTCATCATGAAACTGAATCTTTTGATTGCTTCCCTGTTTGCCGTGACCCTGGCTGCATGCAGCAAGCCCGAAGCACCCAAGGCCGAAGCCCCCGCTGCACCTGCTGCTGACGCGACTGCACCTGCCGCGCCTGCCGCTGATGCTTCTGCCCCCGCTGCTGCGCCCGCTGCACCTGCTGCTGACGCAAACGCACCTGCTGCTGCACCTGCCGCGCCTGCTGCTGATGCGACTGCGCCTGCTGCACCTGCTGCCGACAAGAAGTAAGTTTAGTAGTTGCGCTGTCAAAAAGCCGGCCTGAGGGTCGGCTTTTTGTTTTGTGGTGTGCCCGCCCGGGAAGGTCGATGAACCCGATCAGAGACAGACTCCCAGAGAAATCCAGTCCAGTCCTGTATCTTGAGCGGCGATGAGAATGCGGTCACTTCCGTTCCTGAGCACCCGGTTGAGTTCGGTCAAGGCATGGTCCGGGGTATTGTTCTTGCGACTGATGTGAGCCGCCACGATCCACTGTAACCCATGGTGGTCAAGACGCTGCGCCAGGCGGGAAGAGGCTTCATTGGACAGATGTCCGTAGGGCCCCTGGACGCGCGCCTTCAAACTGGCTGGATAGGGGCCTTTTTCCAGCAACTCCGGATCGTAGTTGGTTTCCAGAAAGAGTGCGTGACAGCCTTGCAGGGAGCGTTCGATGTGCGGCGTGACGGACCCCGTGTCTGTCAGTAGTCCAAAGCGGCGGTCTCCCGCGCTGAAGACGTATTGCAGGGGTTCGCGGGAGTCATGAGGCACCGCATAGGGAAGGATGTTCATGGGACCCACGGCAAAGGATTCTTCGTCTCGAATGACGCGAATTTGCTCGGGTATTTCCTGTATCAGATCGACCAGCGTACCGAAACTGCCGTAGACAGGGCAGCCCACTCTCTTTGCCAGGGCAGGAATACCGCTCATATGATCGGAGTGCTCATGGGTGACCAGAAGCGCATCCAATTGGGCGCTACAGACCCCCAGCCGGTTCAGGCGTCGTTCGGTTTCCACCAGGGAGAAACCGCAGTCCACCAGAATCAGCGTTTGTGCTGACTGTACCAGTAACCCATTTCCTTCACTGCCGCTGCCCAAAGATGAAAAACGTAGCGCCATGAATCAACGGAGTTCCTGAAACACGACAGAGCAGGCTGCGTGGTCGATATTTTTTTGGGCGTCAGTGCAGTTGGTCATGGATCAGGGTCAGAATCCGTTGGCTGGTAGCGGGCGGGACCTTGGCCTCCGTTTTGTCGCGCAATTCCACAGTGGTGCCATGGCCGCTGACTGAACTGACCGAGAGGCGGTAGGTCTGGGTGTCCTTGGTTTTGTCTTCGGAACGCCAGAACGCCAGTTTGGAGAAAAATCCCTTGCTCCCATTCTTTTTGCCCGACTCTTCATCCGTGGTGTACCGGATGAAGTACACGCCAGCTGCACGATCGCGATCTTCAACGGTGAAGGCGCTCCGATCCAGGGCGAGACCGATCTTGCGCCAGGCGCGATCAAAGGGTTCATTGAGGGTAAGAACGGTTTCACCGTCCGCCTGGGTGACCAGTTTGGCTGACGGACTGATATGAGGCGTGTTCGTATTATCCGCGGAATCGCCGGGGCCGGGTTTCTGGATCGGCTCCTCTTTGGCTAACAGGGTGTCTGCCTCTTCTGGAGATTCGCCAAATTTTACGGCCAGTTTTTTGAGATATTCCGTTTCAACTTCCGGATTGTCGGGGAGGGGTTGCCATATCGAACCGGTATAGTTGTTTTTGTTCAACATCTCTTCCATCCCCTTGTGAAAGAGATAGACTTCTGTGGTGCCTGGTTCGGCACCGCGCTCGATGCGGACCCGAAATTGGTCGCGCACCGGGCTGGAGACCAGGCTGTCCATCACCGAACTGACAAGGTGTTTGATGTAGTTCTGGGGGGCGGCTGTTTTATTGTCTTTCCATTGGGTTTCCATGATCCCGATTTTCGGGTCGTCGCTCTGCAGTTTGAATCCATTGTCTGCCCAAAAGGATTCCAGTTCCGTCCAAACCTTGCCCGGGGAGGACCTGACCACCAGCCAGCGCTGGGTACCGTCGCTTTCTATTTTGACCTTGTCCCCAAAAGCGGGCAGTACCCCGCTCTGATCTGCAACAGGCAGGCCGCTGTTCGGTTTTTCCTGTTTTTCCTGATTGAATTGTGTCAGGGTCGTGGTTTTGTCCTGTCCTGGAATGCCGTACCGGTCATCGGTCTGGATCGGGGTCAGATCGGGAGGCACCTCGAGAGGGGGGGCCGTAGTCGTCACCGTCGTGTAATCGATCTTCTTCGATTGAAAGACTTGGGAAGGAATGCTGCAACCCGCCAACAGGGAGGCCGCCAGAACGGCGACGAGAGTTTTATTCATGAACGGAACTTTCCTGCGGTGAGAATGACAAGAGGGCAACCATCAAACCGATGCGAGTTTATCATCCCTGTGCTGGCAAATCACACCCGGCAAGACGCAAGGCGTTGAGCAAGGAATGATGATGGATCCTGGACAGAGGGGTCAGGGGGAGGCGCAAGGCGGGCCTGATTTTCCCCATTTCGGCCAAGGCCCATTTGACGGGGATAGGGTTGGCTTCAACAAACAGCAGGCGATGGAGGTCGAGAAGGGCATTGTTGATTTCCCGGGTTTTCATGACATCCCCTGCGCGTGCTGCCCGGCAGAGGGCAGCCATCGGGGCTGGAGCCACGTTGGCAGTGACGGAAATGACCCCGTGACCGCCAAGCAACAGGAAGGCGGCGGCACTGCCATCGTCTCCCGTGAAACAGGCAAATCCCGGGGGGGCGTGGGCAATCAACTCACTGGCCCGGTAAAGATCGGCCGTTGCGTCCTTGATGCCGATGATGTTGGGGTGTGCCGCCAGTCTGAGCGCGGTTTCATTTTGCAGGTCAGCCACCGTGCGTCCGGGCACGTTGTACAGGATCAGAGGCAGATCCACGGCATCCGCGATGGCGGAAAAATGCTGGTACAGTCCTTCCTGGGTGGGTTTGTTGTAATAGGGCACGACGGACAGACCTGCGACGGCCCCCACGCTGTGCGCAAAGCGCGTCAGTTCGATGGCCTCGGTGGTGGAATTGGCTCCGGTGCCTGCAATCACGGGAATCCGGCCCGCAGAATATTCCACGGTTCTGGCAATCAGGGCTTCATGTTCGGTGACGCTGAGGGTAGGGGACTCCCCGGTCGTTCCCACTACCACGATGCCATCGGTTCCTTCGGCGACATGCCAATCGACGAGGCGACGCAACGATTCGAAATCCAGTTCCCCATCATCGGTCAGCGGTGTGACAATGGCTACCAAGCTACCCTGAAACATCATGGAAGTTTCCCGCGCTGAAAACCCTGATTGTACTATCCTACAGGGAAAATGGCGAATGGTGGGAAGAGGGGCGGGGCGGAGTGAGGGACAGAGAATATTGCAGAGGATATTCAGGTATCTCGGAGTCGGGGCGCTCAGGGCATTCTGTTACAATCGACGACTATTTCAGGTGAGAGCGACGTAAGTGAAAATCTTGTTGACAGGGGTAAACGGACAGGTCGGTTCGGCATTGAAACCTTTGCTGATGTCTCTGGGGACGGTACAGTCTCCGCCCAGGGAAGAACTGGATCTGGCTGACGCCCCTGCCGTGGCGGCCTGGGTCCGTCGGCATCGGCCCCATTTGATCGTCAATGCGGCGGCCTACACGGCTGTAGATCGAGCCGAGCAGGAGCAGGAGGCCGCCTTTGCCCTGAATGCCCGACTTCCGGAACAATTGGGGCGTCTTCAGCGCGAATGGGGTGGGGCAGTGATCCATTATTCCACGGATTATGTGTTTGACGGGACGCGGGATGGGGCCTATACGGAGGGGGATGAAACGGCCCCTCTCGGTGTTTATGGGCGCAGTAAGCGGGCCGGGGAAGAAGGGCTGATGTCCAGTGGGGCTCCTGCCCTGATTTTTCGGACCAGTTGGGTGTATGGTTTGCATGGACGAAATTTTCTCAGGACCATGTTGCGTTTGGGGCAGGAGCGAGCCGAGATTCAGGTGGTGAACGATCAGTGGGGTGCGCCTACCTGGGCAGGCTCCATTGCCCAGGGGACGATGGCTGTTTGCGCGGCCTTGTGTCGTTCGGCGCAGACAGGGGAGTCACTGGTGGAAGGGGTGTCAGGAAAGGAGGGGATCTACCATCTGACCAATGGGGGGGCCACGACCTGGTACGACTTTACCCGCCGAATCTTTGAACTGCGTCCCGAGTGCCGGGCGCTCGTTCTTCCCATTCCTTCCAGCGATTATCCCAGTCCGGTCCGGCGACCGGCAAACAGCCGTTTGGACAACACCAAGTTGAAAGAAGTGTTCGGCATCCAGTTACCCCACTGGTCCGTGGCGCTGGAAGACTGTTTGGCCGAACTTCCCGCAGTCCATGAAGTATTCACGAAAACTGACGAGGTTTGAGCATCATGATGGGTCATCCTACGCCGCTGGCGGGTGTTTTTCGCATCGAGCCCAAAGTCTATGGAGATGAACGCGGGTTCTTTTTTGAAAGTTTCAATGCCCGGGATTTTGCGCAGTTGACCGGGTATTCGGGGCTCTTTGTGCAGGATAACCACTCCCGTTCGATGCGGGGAGTATTGCGGGGTCTGCATTACCAGATCGTTCAACCTCAGGGCAAGTTGGTGCGGGTGATCGAAGGAGAGGTTTATGACGTGGTGGTGGACATTCGCCGTCATTCCCCTACCTTCGGCCAGCATTACGGATGCATTCTGTCCGCAGAAAATCGTCAGATGCTGTGGATCCCTCCGGGTTTTGCGCACGGCTTTCTGACCTTGTCCGAGCATGCGGCGTTTCTGTACAAGACTACGGACTACTGGTTGGCTACGGCGGAGCGGTCCCTGCGCTGGGACGATCCGGCGCTGGCCATCCCATGGCCCACTGCCTCCGGGATATCTCCCATCCTTTCTGCCAAGGACCGTATGGGCAAGTGTCTGGCAGAGGCTGAAGTGTACGAGGATCTGTGAAATCGGGACCCACCTGGCTGGAAGGATGCTGGGTGGTGCTCGATCATGCCCCGGACGGGGATTCCGTGCGTTTCGTCCCGGACCGCCCGATCCCCGTCGCTCAGTCCATGCCCCGTTTGCGTTGGAGTAAGGACGGTGCCTTGAGCGTGCGCCTGCTGGGTGTGGATGCTCCGGAGATTCATTACCGGCGGCGCGGGCAGCCCTTGTGGCGTCAGCCTCCGCCGTGGGGCGAGCGGGCCGCCCAGGCTCTTCTGAACCTCCTTGGTTTTCCCGTGCTTCAGCGTAACCCTGCCGGACGGGTGGTGGGTGCTGAGCCACAGGCCTGTCGTGGCACCCTGGGTGTCCTGCGCGTGGATCGCTATGGCCGTGCTCTGGCTCTGGCCCTGCGGGGGGAGCAGTCCCGGAAGCACCATGGCGCAGGGGATGTCTTGCCTGCCTGGAAGGATTCGTGGGAAGTCAGCGCCAACCGGGAATTATTGCAGCAGGGTCATGTTTATCCTCTGGTGCACAGGGATTTTCCAATGGATTGGCGTGGTTCTCTGAATACTTCGGTTCAAGTGGCGCGGATGCAGGGCAAAGGTGTCTGGCGTGCGGATCGAACCCATTGCGGGATTCCCTGGTCGGCTGCGCAGACCCTGCGTGACACCCTGGAGTCGTCGTGTCTGATCTGGCCTTTTCTGTTTCGTCGCCTGGTGGACGTCGAAGCAGGTTTCCGCCCTGCGGGTTCCGCGATGGAATGGTTGTCACGATTGAATCGTCACGTGGGATCGGTTTCGCTGTCGTCCATCAACGGTATGGTTCCCTTTCTGGACCTGATCACGTTCACCGATGGAAAACTCCGGTTGCTGGTTCCGCCAGAAGAGATCGTGATCCTCTCATAACGAAGAAGCCAACCTCCCCAGCGTGTGGAACTCCCCCAGATGAAGCGGCGGGGGCCGGTTCTGTACGTCTTTTGAAATATCCGATATAATGAGCGGCTTAGTGTGGCCAAGTAGCTCAGTCGGTAGAGCAGAGGACTGAAAATCCTTGTGTCGGTG
>VFSW01008086.1_pt1 | contig 15165 bp, 12 predicted proteins | sample 5358111 | NCBI WGS metagenome assembly VFSW01 (sample SAMN11554181, study PRJNA540505) | mine drainage metagenome | isolation source: sediment from site ElyBrook_90M | place: USA: Ely Copper Mine, Vershire, VT | collected 2017
CCTGAAGAGCAATGCGCTGAGCCATTGGCTGACGGGCATGCGCGACCTGCCGCCGCCCAACAACATCACGGCCGTCGATCAGGGTATGCAGAATATCGCTAACAACGTCCCTGTTCTGCCAAGCTTCTATGTTTTATTGAAACTGGGTACACCGAGATCTACACCATAGGGACGTAGCGCGCTCGCATCGCATCGTCTGGCCCCTTGCTCTCATGGGGATTGCGACGCTCTCGGGCGCCGCGCCCCATTCGGCACTTCGTACCATGAAAGCGTGCGCACACCTATGCCAACCCCCGCGACCCGCGCGCCGGCACCCTCGACGCTGCTCGACACGATCTCGCTCTACCTGCACATCCCATTTTGCCACACGAAGTGCCACTATTGCGATTTCAACTCCTACGCAGGTCTGCTTGGCTGGCGTAGCCGCTATGTGGGCGCGCTCATCAGCGAGATCAGGGCGCTGGGCGAGGCGGCGCGGAGTGCCGACGGCTCGCCGCGCCGCTGCCGCACGATCTTTTTCGGCGGCGGCACGCCCAGCCTGCTTAAGGCGAGCGAGGTGGCCGAGGTCATCGCGGCTGCGCGCCAGTCCTTCGCGGTGGATGGCGACGCCGAGATCACGCTCGAAGCCAACCCCGGCACGCTGGAGTATGGGCACCTGGGCGATCTGCGCGCGACGGGGGTGAATCGCCTGTCGATGGGAGCGCAGAGCTTCGACGCCGGTCTGCTGAAGTGGATGGGCCGCATTCACTCGCCCGCCGAGATCGTCGCGGCGATGCGCTCGGCACGCGATGCCAGCTTCGACAATGTAAATCTGGATTTCATCTTCGCGCTGCCCGACCAGACGATGGCGCAATGGCGCGACACGCTGGACCGCGCGATCGATCTCGCGCCTGATCATCTCTCGCTCTATTCGCTCATCGTCGAGCCGACGACGCCGCTTTTCGAGTGGGTCGCAGCCGGCACGGTCACGCCGGCCAGCGAAGATGTCGCCGCCGACATGTATCAATACGCCCAGGAGCGGCTGGCTGCCGCCGGCTACGTGCAGTACGAGATCTCGAATTGGGCGCGCGACGGCCGCCAGTGCCAGCACAATCTGACCTATTGGCGCAATCTGCCATATCTGGGCGCGGGCGCGGGGGCGCACTCGTCATACGCGGGGCGGCGCTATAGCGACGCGCGTCCGGTGGCGGACTATGTTGCGGCCATCGCGCCGGACTGGCGACCGACCGCCGCGACCATTGGCCTGGTAGGTGGCCCGGTAGTGGAAAGCACAAAGATCGCGCGTGCCGAGGCCGTCGCCGAGACGATCATTCTCGCTCTGCGCTTGAATGAAGGGTTGGGCCTCGCGGATTTCGCGGCGCGTTTTAGCTGCCCGATCGAGGCGATCTATCGGGCGCAAATCGATCAGCTCACCGGCTGGGGTCTGATCGAGATCGCCGGATCGCGAGATGGCGACAGGCGCCTGCGCTTGACAGAGCGAGGACGCCTGGTGGGCAACGAGGTCTTCGAGCGTTTCTTGCCGGCGGGCAAATGATCATTCCACCTCATCCGTGATCTCGCCTTGCTCGCGCAGGTAGCGGGCGAAACGCCTGCGCTGCTCGTCGAGCACGCGGTCCAGAATGTCCGGCTTCTCATACAAGCGGGTTCTGATCGAGCACAGACGCTCGGCTTCCTCGGGGCTAAACGTCCCGATGAGGAGGGCGATCCGCGCGTTGGGCGCGGATGATTTCTCGTGTGTCATGGTGGATTCGTTCCGCGCCCCGCAAGATGGGAGCGCAGGACTCCTTTCCTCATCTGGCTGCCGGCGTGGCAGACTCAACTCGCGCGCCATACGCGCTCGCCGACGCATCCGTGCGCCGATTCTTAAGAGACAGGCCTGGTTGCGACTCTGAGACAAAAAGATTGTTGACTCCTGCCGCCGCGCCTGTGCGCTGGGACCCAGCGCGGCGATGTCATCCCTCTTTTGCAAAGTCTATGCCAGATCCGGTACAATGGCCTACAATCACTATACCAACACCCTACACAAGGGAGCGGAGATGAGACACATCGCCCCGCGCTGGCGCTGCCGGCAACCCCTCGCGAGAGCCGCGCTCAACGGCGTCGCGGACATCACGCCGCTGCAAATGCAGGTGCTGCGCAATCGCGGCGTCACCGAGCCTGAGCTGATGCGCCAGCTCATCGCGGCGGATCGCGCGCTCATCAGCGATCCGGCGGGGCTGCCCGATATGGGGCTGGCGATCGAGCGGATCGGCGCGGCAATCGGCGCGGGCGAGCGCATCTGTGTCATCGGCGACTGCGACGTGGACGGCCTGACGGCGACGGCGATCGTGGCTGAGACGCTGGCGGGCCTGGGCGCGCGGCAGATCGACACGATCGTCATGCCGCGCTCGGACGACGGTCGCGGGCTGACGGAGGACACCGCCCGCATGGCTATCGACGCGGGAGCGCGGCTCGTAATCACGGTGGATAACGGCTCGTCCAGCGTCGCTGAAGTCGCCATGCTCCGCGAGGCGGGCATCGACACGATCGTCACCGATCATCATCATGTGCCTGAGAGAGCGCCTGCCGCTCTGGCGCTGGTGAATCCGCAGCGATTGCCGCTGGCGAGCGATCCACGCGAGGCGCTCAGCGGCGCGGGGGTCGCGTGGCAGCTGGCGCGGGCGCTGCTGGCCGGCACGCCAGAGGGCGAGCGACGCGCGTGGGATCTCGTCGATCTGGCCGGGCTGGGCACTTTGGCCGACATCGTGCCGCTTACCCCCGAAAATCATACGATTATCGCGCTGGGCCTGCGTCAGATGAACGCGCGACCGCGACCCGGCCTGCGTGCGCTGCTGGATCAAGGCGGCGCGAGCAAGGCCACGTTTTCGCAGCGGACGATCAGCTTCAGCATCGCTCCCCGCTTGAATGCCGCCGGACGGCTGGGCGACCCTCAGGTGGCGCTGGCGCTGCTCCGCGCGATCGCGCCTGGCGATGCCGCGCGAGCCGCCGCCGATCTCGCCGCGCTCAACGCCGAGCGCCAGCAAAAGACCGACGCGATGCTCGCCGGGGCGCTGGCCCAGGCCGAAGCGCAAGCCGCCGCTGGCGACCCGATCATTTTCGTGCGATCGGATGATTGGTCGCTGGGGCTGGTCGGGCTGGTGGCCGGGCGCCTGGCCGATGAATATGACCGGCTGGCGGTGGCCGTGGCCTGCACCGGCGCGACCTGTCGCGGCTCGTTGCGCGGCCCGGGCTGGTTTCACATCGCCGAGACGCTGGCCAGCTTCGCTCCCGCGCTCGATCAAGCGGGCGGTCACGCCCAGGCGGGCGGATTTACCACATCCACCGATCGGCTCGACGCTCTGCGCCGGCATCTCAGCGACGCTTATCGCGCGGCTCAGGCGTCGGCGGCGCGCAATGAGACGCCTTTGCTCATCGCCGACGCCGTGATGCCGATCGGCATGATCACGACCGATCGTTGCCAGCAAGTGCAGGCGTTGATGCCCTTTGGCGCGGATTTCTCCGAGCCGCTCTTCGCCAGCCCCAACGCGCGCATCACGCGGGCATGGGTGGTCGGCGGCGGCGCGCACCTCAAGCTGGCGGTCGAGCAAGACAGGCAGCAGCGCATGTTTTTCTGGCGACGTGGCGGCGCCATGTTGGAAAACGTGCTGCGGATGAGAGATCCGCTCACGCTGCTCTGGCGGATGCCGGCGGGCGATCCGTGGGGGGCGCTGCCAGAGCCGATGCTCGTCGCCATCAGTCCATATCTCGATCCTGAGCCATAGATTTCCGGAAGAGGCATCACATGCTGCGCTTTCTCACGTCAGGCGAATCGCACGGCCCCTGCCTCATCGCCACCATCGAGGGCCTGCCGGCGAATATGCCCTTCGATGTCGAGGCGGTCAACGAGCAGCTGACCCGGCGTCAGGGCGGCTATGGTCGCGGGGCGCGCATGCGCCTGGAAAGCGATCGCGCCGAGGTGTTGGCAGGCGTGCGGCACGGCAAGACGCTCGGCTCGCCCATCACGCTGCGTGTCGAGAATAAGGATTGGGCCAACTGGCAAGAAAAGATGAGCGCGGCGCCCGTCGCGACCCCACCCGAAGCGGTGACGCGCGCGCGCCCCGGCCACGCCGATTTTACCGGCGCGATCAAGTACGACCAGAGCGACATCCGCAACGTCATCGAGCGCTCAAGCTCGCGCGAGACCGCCGCGCGCGTGGCCGTCGGCGCGGTCTGCCGCCAATTGCTGGCCCGGTTCGGCATGGCGGTTCACAGCCATGTGCTGGCTGTCGACGCGGCCGGCGATCGCGATCGTGTGACGGGGCCGTGGGACGACGCCTTTTGGGCGCGAGTCGAGGCGGGGCCGGTGCGCTGCGCCGATGATGCGCTCGCCGCCGAGATGATCGCGGCGATCGACCGGATTCGCAAGGCGGGCGATACGGCGGGGGGCGTCTTTGAGGTGGTCGCGACGGGGGTGCCCATCGGCCTGGGCAGCTATTCGCAGTGGGATCAGCGCCTGGGCGCGCGGCTGGGGATGGCGATGCTCAGCATTCCGTCGTCCAAGGGGGTCGAGATCGGCGGCGGCTTCGCGCTGGCGGCGCTGCCCGGCTCGCGGGTGCACGACGTGCTGCGCCACGACGCGGCGGGCGGCTGGTCGCACCTCAGCAATAACGCCGGCGGCATCGAGGGCGGCATCACTAACGGCGAGCCGATTGTCGTCCGCGTCGCGCTCAAGCCGATCCCCACGCTGGCGCATCCGCTGCCCTCGGTCGATCTGGCGACCGGAGAAAACATCGCCGCCACGCGCTATGAGCGCAGCGATGTCTGCGTGGTGCCCGCCGGCGGCGTGGTTGGCGAGGCGGTGATGGCGATCGTGCTGGCTGAGGCGTTCCTCGACAAGTGCGGGGGCGACAGCATCGAGGAAGTCAGCGCGCATCTCGACGCGACGCGCGATCTCGCCCGCCGCCGGCACGAGAGGGAATGAAACGCCGCTCTGCTGTCACTCAGCCGCTCGATGTCATAGAATGACAGCAGATCAAGAGAAGGCAGGTTCCATCCTCTCATGGGCGTTCTTACCACACAGATCGATCCGCGCGGCGATGAGTATAGCGCCAATCGCGAAACCATGACGCGGCTCGTCGCCGAGCTGCGCGCGCGCATGACGATAGCGCAGGCCGACGGCGGCGCTGACGCCATCGCCAGGCATCGCAAGCGCGGCAAGATGCTCGCCCGCGAGCGCGTCGCGACGCTGTGCGACCCCGGCGCGCCTTTCCTGGAATTCAGTCCGCTGGCGGCGAACGGCATGTATCACGACGACGCCCCCGGCGCGGGCATCATCACCGGCATCGGCGTGGTCGAGGGGCAAGAGTGCGTCATCGTCGCCAACGACGCCACCGTCAAGGGCGGCACCTATTTCCCCATGACGGTCAAAAAGCATCTGCGCGCCCAGGAGATCGCCGAGCACAATCAGTTGCCGTGCGTCTATCTGGTCGATTCCGGCGGCGCGAATTTGCCCTTGCAAGCGGATGTCTTTCCCGATCGCGAGCATTTCGGCAGGATATTCTATAACCAGGCGATGATGTCGGCCAAAGGGATCACCCAGATCGCGTCCGTCATGGGGTCGTGCACCGCTGGCGGGGCCTATGTGCCGGCGATGAGCGACGAGACAGTCATCGTCAGTGGCACCGGCACCATCTTTCTGGCGGGACCTCCCCTGGTCAAAGCCGCCACCGGCGAAGAAGTGAGCGCCGAGGATCTCGGCGGCGCCGACGTGCACACCCGCGTCTCAGGCGTGGCGGATCACTTTGCCGTGAGCGACGAGCACGCGCTGGCCATCGTGCGCAGCATCGTCGCCAACCTCAACCGGCCGCGCTTCGAGCCGTGGGAAATCGCGCCGCCCGAAGAGCCGAGATACGATCCCGCCGAGATCTATGGCATCGTGGGGCGCGACTGGCGGCGCGGCTATGACGTGCACGAGATCATCGCGCGCATCGTCGACGGCTCGCGCTTGCACGAATTCAAGGCGAATTACGGCGAGACGCTCGTCTGCGGCTTCGCGCGCATCTTTGGCATGCCGGTCGGCATCATCGCCAACAACGGCGTCCTCTTTAGTCAGAGCGCCCTCAAGGCGGCGCATTTCATTCAGCTATGCTGCGAGCGCAAGACACCGCTCGTCTTTTTGCAAAACATCACCGGCTTCATGGTCGGGCGGCAATATGAGAGCGGCGGCATCGCCAAAGACGGAGCCAAGATGGTCATGGCGGTCGCCAACGCCCAGGTGCCTAAGTTTACGGTCATCATCGGCAACAGCTTTGGCGCGGGCAATTACGGCATGTGCGGTCGCGCCTACGGCCCCCGCCAGCTGTGGATGTGGCCCAACGCGCGCATCTCGGTGATGGGTGGCGAGCAGGCGGCCAACGTGCTGCTCACCGTGCGCCGCGACGCTTTGGCCGCCGCCGGCAAGCGCCCATTGTCGCCCGATGAAGAAGAAGCCTTCACCGCGCCGACCATCGCCAAATACGAGGAAGAGGGCAGCCCGTATTATTCCACCGCGCGGCTGTGGGACGACGGCATCATCGATCCGCTCGACACGCGGCGGGTGCTGGCGCTGGGGCTGGCGGCCTCGCTGCGCGCGCCGTACCCCGACACCAGGTTTGGCGTGTTTCGCATGTGACACGGACAATACGAGTGGCACAATACCAGAGCAAAACAGCTTGTTCTGAAAGGATCCGCGCGGAGTGCGTATGAAGCACGTTTTCGATCTCTCGCCTGAAGCATACGATCGGGTGCAGGCAGTCTCGTGGCAGACGACGCCGCAGGCCACCCGCGTGCGCGACTCGTGGCGCTCCTGGCACTGGCGGCGCTATGGCGGCTCGCCCATCCCCGTGCGCATCGATCGCGGCGAATGGTATCGCCACACGCGGCTGTTTCTCGGTCCCAGCTTCGCCAGTGAAGACGATATGGCGCGCCCCGACGTGGAGAGCATCGTCAACCTCTCCGAGCTGGATGATTGGTGGCCGCTCATGCCTGGCGACCGCCGCTGGGTGCGCGGCGAGAACGTCTTTGGCTATACCTGGAGCCAGCTCGCGAGCGACGCGGCGGAGATCGCCGGCTTCTTGCGCGACGGCCAGCGCGTGCTCATCCACTGCACGGCGGGAGTGAATCGCTCGCCCACGCTGACCATCGCCGTCGTCATGACGCTCGAGGGCCTTTCCGCCGCTGGCGCGCTGGGGCGGGTGCAGCGCTTTCATCCGCGCGCCCTCCCAGAAGATCGCCATTGGCGGGCGCTACGCCAGCTTGAAATCGCGCTGTGGGACCGCAAGCTGGCGCGTTGAGGCCAAGAGTGAGTGCCAGCCGCCCCTGCCTTATGATATACTGGAATGAGACGATGTGAACGCACGTTCAATGACGAGGTCGTGTGCGTCAGGAACTCCATCCCTTAAAGGGGATGAGCGTGCTCTGTCCTGACCAGTCTGAGTCTGGAAACAGGCTATGATACTGGTGAAATAGGTACCGTGGGATGACCGGTCCAGTCCCACGCTCTACGGTTGCTCTGTTAAACAGGTCTTCAGGAGTGAAGCCCGTGCAGGCAACGCTAAACCACCGGCTATCTTGGACGAGGACCACTTTACCTGGGAAACCAGATGTCCTCCTATTAGGGAGGCTCCGCAAGGAGAGACAGGCATGCAACGAGTCTTTGTGCTCAGTCCTGAGCGAACGCCATTGAGTCCGTGTCGTCCAGCACGCGCGCGCTGGTTACTGACGCACCAGCAAGCAGCGGTCTTCAGAAGATACCCCTTCACGATTATCCTGAAGCACGCGCCATTGGATACGGTTGTTCCCTTGCTGCGGGTGAAGATTGATCCTGGCAGCACTGCCACCGGAATGGCCGTGGTCAATGATACGACGGGGGAGGTCGTATGGGCAGCAGAACTGAGTCACAGTGGTGGGAGTATCTCTCGAAACCGGAACAGGTGGCAGAACGAAGTGCAATCGCACAACACGGGGTATTCCTAAGACGCATTGGCTGGATGCCGCCTGTGTAGGGGCCTCCACACCGGCACGGCTGCGCTGGCAGGTGGTGGTACCACTGCTCATCACGGCGCACGGGTGGCAGCGGCGACAGATGTGCCTGGTCGATACCTATGGCTTTCCCCGCACGAAGGCGAAGGGGGCGAGTCGGGTCTTTGGCTTCAAGACGGGCGACATCGTCAAAGCGATTGTGCCCAGTGGCAAACCGCAAGGGACACATACCGGGAAAGTGGCCATCAAAGCCAGCGGCAATTTTACGATTACGACCAAGCAGCGAGCAGTGCCGGATGTGCCATATCGGTATTGTCGGCGGGTGCATCGGGCCGATGGCTATGCCTATCAGAAAGGAGCGGGCGCTTTTCTCCCAATCCCCTGAAGGAGATGGGTGCCCAGCGCGATTTTTCTATGGATGATCGAGTGGTCGGGCCGAGCTGGCACGACGAAGACCAGGCCGAGGGCAGCCTGCGCCCCAGACTGCTCAAAGAATATATTGGCCAGCACAAGGTCAAAGAGCAGGTGGAGATCTTGCTGGCCGCCGCCAAGGGGCGCGGCGAGGCGCTGGATCACGTGCTGCTCTACGGGCCGCCGGGGCTGGGCAAAACGTCGCTGGCGGTCATTCTCGCCGCTGAGATGGGCGTCAGCCTCAAGATGACCTCTGGCCCCGCGCTCGAGCACAGCGGCGATCTGGCCTCTATCTTAACGACGCTCGAGGCCAGCGACGTGCTCTTCATCGACGAGATCCACCGCCTCTCGCGCACCATCGAAGAGCGGCTCTATTCCGCGATGGAAGATTTCGCGCTGGATCTCATGATCGGCAAGGGTCCGAGCGCCCGTGCCGTGCGGCTCGCCCTGCCACATTTCACGGTGGTGGGCGCGACGACGCGGCTGGGGTCCCTCTCGGGGCCGCTGCGCGATCGCTTTGGCGCGCTCTATCGCCTGGACTATTACGACGATGCGTCGCTGGGTCAAATCATCGCGCGCTCGGCGCACATTTTGCGCGTCGCCATCGAGCCTGACGGCATAATCGAGATCGCCAGCCGCGCCCGCGGCACGCCGCGCATCGCCAACCGCCTGCTGCGGCGCGTGCGCGATTACGCTCAGGTGCGCGCCGACGGCGTGATCACACAGCCGGTCGCGCACTCCGCGCTCGACTCGCTTGACATCGACGCGCTCGGACTCGATCTGATCGACCGCCGCTATCTCGCCAGCATCATTCAAAAATTCGATGGCGGGCCGGTCGGCGTCGAGACGCTGGCCGCCACGCTGAGCGAGGCCACCGAGACGATCGAAGACGTGATCGAGCCGTTCCTGCTGCACCTGGGCTTCATCGCGCGCACGGCGCGGGGTCGCGTGGCGACGCGCCTGGCCTATGGCCACCTGGGCCTGCCGCCCAGGCTCGACATGCCCGGCCTGTGGGGGCCTGACGCCGGCTAAGGAAAAGGTCACTTTCTTAAAGAAAGAGAGCATAAAAGATCTGGGGGCACCGCAGACCCCGGCAGGAGGCATGCTGCACCACGGCACCCCGCGTTTTTGTGGCGAGAGAGCTATTGAGTGCTGGCTGTGCCCGCCTGGCGAGGGGGTATCAGTCCGTCTCTAGCTTCCCCTTCTCAGAACGTATGGGAGCGGCCCACAGCCCGATGCTCAGGAGGGGCACCGGGAGGAAAAACGCGAACAGAACCCACAGCGAGTAGAATGTGTGATCAGTCAGATATCGCAGGGTGTCGGCGGCATAATTTGCGGAGAACAAGGCTGGCGGGAAGATGAGGAGCGCCGCGATCCAGCCCCAGCGACGAGCACGGCTCAGTGAGACCACCGCCAGGGCCGCGCCTGCCAAAGCGATGAGGACTTCAAGCCCGCCGAGGACTACGAATACTACCAACGGAGTCGCAATGAAGAACCCGCTAAACCACATGACAAGCACGACCAACCCATAGCGAAGTATGGCTCGGTTGGGGAGCGCAGCCGTGCCTGCGTGAGGCGCGCGTTCTGCCGCAAGCCTGGCTGGATTGCTCCAGAGGCCGTACAGCAGCAGACCGAGCAAGACAGCAACATAGGGATTGAGGCTATAGCTATACAGGCTGAAATATTCATTGGGGGTCCTGGTAACGAGGGCTACGAGGGCATAATCACCCAGCGCGATCAGAACCAGCAGTAGACCTACCAACTGGCTCCAGCGGCGGCGGCGCAGAGACTCGATCGCGCCAAGCGTGATACCTGCCAGGCCAATGACGCCGGCGTTAACCACGACGTCGTTCGACAAATATGCCGCCCCGATGTTCTTTGTCGGCGTAATGCCAAATACGGGTTGCCCGCCAGCGTAAAACACGATCGGGAGCGCGAACGCGAACACCATGAGCAGCAAAAGCAGGAGCCAGCCCCAGCGCTGGCGGCGCGCCGCATCGATCAGGCCGAGCATCACGGCCAGGATGCCGAGGACGGCGGCCAGATAGAAACTCGTGGTGATTGCGTCTTGGGGCACCGCGATGCCTGTGAGAGCTTGCATCGCGCGGAAGAGGATCCCTGGGCCAAGACCAGAGGGACTGAGGGCGGGACTGACCGGACCGATCCCCAGCATCAACACCACCAGGCTGATCCCTGCCAGGACGGGGATACTGCGGGGGGTGCCCGCATCCTTCGGCGTGGCGGAGAGGTCGAGGGGCGACGGCGACTCGATCAGGCGCCCGATCGCGAGCACGCCTAGGCCCGTGACCGCCAGGGACGCCGCGACTGATGCCGTCCCATCCGCCCACGACTGCGGGATCACGCCTCCTGAATATTGAAGCGAGTGAGCAAACGGTGTGCTGCTCCAGCCACCGCCCAGGAATTTCAGGATCTCATTCAGCGGAGCAATCGATCCGATTTCCTGCCCGATGAGGATGGGTCCATACGTGAGCAGAGCGTGCCCGAAACCGAACGGCAGTTCTGAGAGGGGCTGCAGATTGGTATAATCCCACAGCAGGAACCCGACCCCCGCCGCCAGTCCTCCCAGGATGGCCACCGTCGCGCGTATGGCTATCCGCCCCCGTCGGCGCCGCACATCGTCCTCGGTGGCCAGGTGGGCCTGCACCGCCCGCTCCAGGGCGGGATGTCCTGCCACCAACTCGCGCGCGATAGGCCCCACCACCTGCTCTAGATTGTCCCAGTAGCTGGTGTGGTCGGCGAGCGTGCTATCGGTGTTGACGACGTCGATATTCTCGCAGTGCTCCAGGCTGGCGCACATGGCCGGGTACGGGTTGGGCACGTCAGGATCGTCCCACTCGTCGAGTGCGGGCAACGAGCTCGGACTCAGCGGCCCGGCAGGGATCGGGTCATAGCGTGCCCAGAAATTCAGCCAGCGCACGTGCGCAGGCATTACGCCATGCAGCCGGTGGGGATCGGCGTCGGCCAGCAGCCACACGCGCCGCAGGGCCGCACCGAGGCAGATGAAGGTGATCGGCTTTTCAGCGTTCGGCAGGTCGGGCTGCGCCAGGATGGTCGTCAGCCCTTCATAGGCGATCACCGTGCCCATTGACTCGGCGAGCACGACCACGCGCTCGCAGGCCGGGTCGCGCAGAAACGCATCCAACTCGCGCTCGAAGCGCTGGCGAATGGCGGAGGAGCGGGTGTAATCGAGCAGATAGACCTGCACTTCGGCGACCCAGTGCAGCATAATCGTGTCAGTAATGGCATTGAAGCCGGCGACGATAGCGGGCCGCAGGAAGGGCACTAGCGCCAGCACTTGCACGACGCCCATCACGAGCAGCAGCAGCGTAATCGCCGGGGTGAGGATCAGCCACTGAAGCGCCTTCCAGACATATTGGAAGAGATCGTAGAGCCAGAGCGCGGCACGCAGCCCCACGCGCTGTGCAAGCTGGAGGCGAGCTTCAAGTGACCGAGCGCGCGCGGCCCCGCCACGAGCGTCCTCGGCGGCCTCTGCTCCCTCGGATCGTCGCTCGCCGCCTCCCTGAAGTGGGCGATAGGTCAGCGCCTGCGGGGTCTGGCGGGCCGGCGCTCGCGCGGCGGTGTGCGCTGGCCCGATCCGACCGCCGATCGGGATCAGCAGATGATGCCACTGCTCGCGCCACTGCACCCGCGCCCAGCGGATCGTCGTGGCGATATCCGGCTGGCCAAACGATTCCGCCCACCACACCTCGCGGAAGTCCAGGCGGAGGGTCGAATCGCTGCCCTGCGTGCCCACTCCTGGGGCAGTTCCACCTGGCGCAGTCAATTCGACGGTCGCGCGCGAGGCGCGCGCATCCGGATTCTCATCATCGGTCAGTTCCGTGGTGAGCCAGAGGCGCCCGGGGCCTTCCGAGCGGAAGGCGAACCCGGCCTCGTGGTTGAGCCAGTAGCTCAACGCGTTGAGGTCCTGCTGGAGCATCTCGTTGCGTGGGATGTCCCCTAGCCCGTGAATCAGCACGACGCCCGTATAGGGCTGTGTGCTCGTCGTGCGTGAGGTACCTGGAGTGCGCGCGGATCGAGATGCTGCCGTGTCGGGGCCGCGCTCGTGCGTCGTCATGGCACGCCCTTCATCGTGTATACCGCATCAAGTCGGGCGGATGCCCGTATCTGCACCGACTAGCAATCAGTATAGCGGTGTTGTCAACAAGCGAGCGATACACATTATTTCTCCGGCCTTGCCGCCAGGGTGTAGAACAGGGGAGATGCTCATGGGCCTGCCGCCCAGGCTCGATATGCCTGGCCTGTGGGGGCCTGACGCCGGCTAAGGAATAGGTCACTTTCTTAAAGAAAGAGAGTAGGACTTTCGCTCAGAGAGCATGACTGCGTGGCACGGTACCGCCGGGGGATGGAACCCGGCTCAAAAAACGAAGCCCTCCGGGCTGCTGTCGGAGATGAGTGCCGGCCCCAACATCTCCTCCGTCCCTAAACTCAACTCTTTGACGAGTGGCCTCGTGATCCGAGAGACCCATAGGCGCGGCTTTCAGCCGCTGGCCCCGTCATGATTGATCTTGAAAAGATCCTGGGACCAGGAAATACCATGCGGAGCAAAATTCCAGCTCAGCCTTGACAGATAATTAATTTGACCGTAATATTATGGTAATACTTCACAGCGTGAAGCATGTCCTGGTGGTGGCGCGTCATATTTGCCCGCAAGCTGAGCGCCGGTCATCAATCATCATCCGCGCCGGCGCTCTATCGGGTCGCGACGCTTCATCACGCCTCTGTGGTGCAAAGGAGCGCCCAACATGGCCAACCCCAACCCCGGCAGTGGTAAGACACCGCGACGTCTTCCTCTGATCTTGCTCATCGCGCCTTTCATCGGCACGTTGTGGATCCCCTTCTACAACAGCAAGACGCCCACGTTCAACGGTATCCCGTTCTTCTACTGGTATCTCTTTTTGTGGGTGATCATCAGCTCCATCCTCACCGCCATCGTGTACTTCGCTGGTGCTTGAGAGCGCGTGAGGCCAGGATCACTCGCGGCTGATTGTGAGAAGTCAAGATCTCTGCGGAGGTACCAACACATGACCAACTGGACTGCGATCGCCATCTTCATCGTTATCTTTGGGCTTGTGACCGTGCTCGGCTTTTTCGCCGCTCGCTGGCGCGGGGCAGATCTCAACAATCTGAACGAATGGGGGCTGGGCGGACGCACGTTTGGCACGATCGTCACCTGGTTCTTGCTGGGCGGCGATCTGTACACCGCCTACACATTCATCGCGATTCCCGGCGCGGTCTTCGCCGCCGGAGCACTCGGCTTTTTCGCCGTGCCTTACACCATCATCGTCTATCCGATTGTGTTCCTGGTCATGCCACGTCTGTGGGCCGTCGCCAACAAGCACGGCTACGTCACGGTGTCGGACTTCGTGCGCGGCCGCTTCAGCAGCGGAACCCTGGCCCTCGCCGTGGCCGTGACTGGCATTCTCGCCACGATGCCCTATATCGCGCTCCAGATCGTGGGCATCCAGATCGTGCTTCAGATGATGGGCATACAGGGCACCGGTCTGCTGGGCGATCTGCCCCTGATCATCGCTTTCGTCGTTCTGGCCGCCTATACGTACTTCAGCGGCTTGCGCGCGCCCGCGCTGATCGCCGTCGTGAAAGACGTGCTCATCTACGCCTCCGTCATCGCTATCGTCATCTATGTGCCGATCAAGCTGGGAGGCTTCGGCGCGATGTTCGCGCATATCCCCGCCACTAAGCTGACGCTGAGCAACGATCTTTCCAAGGCAACCTCGACCTGGGCCTTTGCGACGCTGGCATTTGGCTCGGCGCTGGCGCTCTTCCTCTATCCCCATTCGGTTACGGGCACGCTCAGCTCGAAGAGCGGCCAGGTCGTCAAGCGCAATGCCGCGCTCCTGCCTGCCTATAGCTTCTTGCTCGGCTTGCTCGCGCTGACCGGCTTCATGGCCACCGCCGCCGGCATCGTGCTGAATAAGAGCAAAATCGATGGGATTGCCATCACGAGCAAATTCCAGGCTGTGCCGGCGTTGATCCTCAATTATTTCCCCAACTGGTTCGTCGGCATCGCCTTTTCCGCCATCGCCATCGGCGCGCTGGTGCCCGCCGCCGTGATGTCGATCGCCGCCGCGAACCTCTTTACGCGCAACGTGTGGAAGGAATACTTGCATCCCTCCGCTCAGCCGGCTGAGGAAGCAAGTGTCGCCAAGATCGCGTCGCTCATCATCAAGTTCGGTGCGCTGGCTTTCGTGCTCATCTATGGCACGAACAACGCCCTCAATTTCCAGCTCTTGGGCGGCGTGTGGATCATCCAGACGCTGCCGCCTGTGATCTTCGGCCTCTTCACGCGCTGGTTCAACCGCTGGGCGCTGCTCGTCGGCTGGGCGGCGGGCATGGCCTACGGCACCTACATCCAGATCCCGCTGCTCAAGACGGGCGCGACGACGTACGCGCTACAACTGCCCAGCTGGCTCGGCGGCAGCGTGCTCAACGGCTATGCCGCGTTGTATGCCGTCGTGCTCAACATTGTCGTGACGGTCGTGCTCTCGCTCGTCTTCAATCTGCTTAAGGTGCCCAACGGCAAAGACGCGACCTCACCGGCGGACTACAACGAGCTGACCAAAGCCGCGGCGGGCGTTCCTGTCGTCAGTGCCGTCGCCGAGGAGTAATGCTCTCTTTCTGTGAAAGAGAGCAATAAAGTTCTGGGGACACCCCCGCCCCCCGGCCGGGGGGGGCCGGAGCCCCGCCCCCCCCCCC
>VFSW01008087.1_pt1 | contig 15165 bp, 19 predicted proteins | sample 5358111 | NCBI WGS metagenome assembly VFSW01 (sample SAMN11554181, study PRJNA540505) | mine drainage metagenome | isolation source: sediment from site ElyBrook_90M | place: USA: Ely Copper Mine, Vershire, VT | collected 2017
AGAAGCTCAAGGCCGGACTGATCAGACCTAAACTCGATCGCCCTGCAAACGCATGAACGCGGCGGCTTCTATACGGCGCGGCGAGGGGGCGGCCCCCTCGCGCTCCCCCAACAGAACTAAACCCGGTGGGGGAGTTTCAAATGATAAATGTGGGTGACTTTCGGATGATAATTGACAGCTTCGTTGGTCTCCTTCCGGTTTTCGGCGTCGAGCCTTCCTGGAACTTGAGCTGCTGGCCCTCAGACATCAGTTGGTTGTTTTCCGCCGACAGCGGCCCTGTCGACCATGGCTTCGCAGTTTCGTGTCCGCCGCCGACATCGATGGGCTTCCGAATTGACGCGAAGTCATAAGCGCCCAAGACGCCGGTGTAATTTGCTCTGCAAAACATGCTGGTCCGCTAATTCACGCTTCTGAGCTGAATGCGTGGCCGTTGCTTTTACGCCGTGCCTAACTTCGAAATTCGGTTGCCCAGAGGTCCCAACTAAGCAGCGATTCGTTAAGCCGCTAACGATCGGGCATTCGCTTAAAAATAGTGCATTTGACAATCAAAAGACCACCATTGTATGGTCGAAGTCACTCTCCGACCGTCGCAGACTGGGGGTTAACGTCTGAGAGCGAAGGCCGCTGGCTTCGCGATTTTGGCAAATCGGCATTTTTCCCGGGCCGGGTGCTTTTTTCACTTTTCGACGAAACCAAATTCTACCGTCATGGCTTTCACGACCGCCTCGCGGAAACTGCATTGGTAAGCATACCCGCGCTGAGGGCAACTAAAATATGGCGATGAGACTAACGCGACTCTATGAGAATCAACTACTCACCGTGGTCTTGATGGCATCAGCACTTGTTTTCGGAGCGATCGGGGTGCTGACGGGAGTTAGCATTCCAGCTGCGAATCCTTGCCTGCCGGCTACTCAGCAAGAGATTGCAACCGCTCTTGTTATGCCTCTTACATATATTGAGATTGCTGGTTCGATAGGCGCATTCCTCATTTATTGGCTATTTATTCAGAACGAGTTGTTTTTGGGCCAGAACTGGGTTCGATGGTCCGTTGCGGTGTCACTCGGAAGCGCAATCGGCCTATTGGGTGTGTGGGGTCTTTCATTTTTCGTTGCCGACTGTGCAAAACAGGCGTTGGGCAGAGCAGGCGAATTCGGAATCGGACCGATTTTCGCGTTCGGAAACCTGTTCAGTGTTCAATTCTGGAACGCGAGGGTGATTGAGACTGGTTCGTGGGCGATTGCATCAACGTCGATCTTGTGGGCCTGCCGCTATTCTTGGCTGAAATTGTCGCGGCTACCGATATGAGTAAAATCCTCGCAGCTGTTGGTGGAACGGGCCAAGAGGTGGCATTGGCCTGCTTGCGGCTGTGTCACATGGCGGACCTCGAAGTTCCCAAGATATTTGTGTTCGACTCAGATGATTTTGATCCCGACAAAACAAAAGGACAATCGGAAACGCGATCCCAGAAGTTGCGATCTCTGGGCCAGTTCGTCGGCCGCGTCACAGGCGAGGATGAGCTGGTCCGATTTCAATTCGTCATAGATGGTGATCGTCAGAACGAAAACGTCGTCAGCTTGTTCAGCTCGTCGAACTTGGCCGCGCCTCGGGTTCGGGACCTTTTGGATCTTTTGATCACTACGAAACAGCAGGCGGCGAGAATAACTGATGGTTTTCACGGCGAGCCGACCGTAGGCGCGATAGCTTTTGCCGACGCCATCGGGATTGGCGCGTGGAAAGATTTCGAGACCAAATTAAACGAAGAGACTCAGCTTCCAGGAGAGCACTTCGTAGTACTTACCGGAGGAACTAGCGGCGGCACTGGACCTGGAGTTCTGCCGGTGCTCGCAGGCGAGGTGATGAACTGGAAGCGCAAGCGAAAACTGCAAAAACCGGACGCCCCAAATGTTAATGTCTCTCTCGTCGTTCAGTTGCCATGGTTCCGAATAGCAGACCGCGAAAAGGGCGATATCGAATTCGAAGCGATGCAACATAATTCGGCCTGCCTTGTGAAGCAATACCAACGGGATCTAGAGATTCTGGCTGACAGGGTAGTACTAATCGGATTGCCCGATGTTGTAGACCGAAAGAGTAGCGGACCCAATCGGCAACCCGAGACAGTTCACTATGTGAATTTGGTTAGTGGATGGCTCACCGCCGAGTTGCTTGTCGAGAGCGAAACGCGAGAGAAGATGTCCGACACAGGAGTCTACGCTCTTTCGTTTGAGGACAACGAAAATCCGCTTGAATTGACTTTGACTGGGCGTACCGAGGCGAGGGCAAAGATACAGCTGCGTTTGCGAGATGCTGTTCAAGCCTCGTCAATAGCCTCCTTGTTTTGCAGAAGTTTAGCAGAGCAATGTGGCAGCCCTACGGACATCGCACTTCCTTCTGAAATCTGGCTAATGGCAGAGCGCATCGGTGTTGAGCTGAGATCGTTTCGGACGGCTCTAGTAGGTCTCGGCTCCGACGAAGAAGCGACAGTGACCTGGTTTCGGAGAGTCTGCGAGAACAAAAGCCACGGGTCGAATGATCCTCCCAGTATATTTGTCGCGGACATCGACAAAGAATCCGGATGGAGAGCAGGCACTCAGCGTCTGGGGCTGCCAAAAAAAGAACACAATCTAGTCGGTCGCTTGATTTGTGACGCTAAGCTTCTCGAAGTCGTTACTTCTCCACAGGAAGCACGGGATACGTCCCAGAACACCACCGGAGACATTTTGGCGCTGAATGTGTTTTTGCGCCTTAAGTCTTTTGTTGTCAGAGAGCTGGCCAGCAAAGGAGGTCCGCGGAAGGAATGACAAGATTCGTGCTACTGCCTCGTGCCGAGAAAGAAGAGAACGATTGGCACCAAGACGACCCGATTTTCAGTCTTAAGAGCGGCGTCATCAGAGATAACCTCGCGCCTCCTAAATGGTTAAATGCGGAAGGCATTCCGTCTCCTTGGGCGGCGAGAGACTACATGTTATGGCGGCTCGAGGACCAGCAAAGTGACAAAGGACAGGAAGCACAACGTATTCTGCGAACATTGCTGGTGTTGCAGTTTTTGAGACTCATCGTTGGTGAAGAACTGACGCTAAGCGAGGGACCCGAAGGAATAGAACGGTTGGCTAGGGTGTTGCTTCGCCCGGCTCATGCTCCCGACCAGAAAATCACAGTCTGGAGATCGACCCTTCCGGAGCTAAAGAAATATCGCGTCGTAGCAGGAAGTGTAGCAAGTTGTCCTTTCTTCGTCGCTGCGAGCGTCGATCCAGCCGACTTGCGACGTGCGCTTGTCAATGCGGTGGGTCCGAACTCACAGAGCCCGTTAGTCGACGACAATTGTCATGTAATTGACTCAAATTTAGCCGGAGCGTTGGCGGGCTATATCGGAAGACTTGGGGCGGCGACGCGGAAAATAAGTGACAGGGCTACAGATTTTGCTAATGCTCTAGACACTTGGCAGAAGGAGCTTGAATCCTTCGGAACGACGACCACCCCTACTAGCAGGCTATCAATTTTGCTTGGGGAACCGTCTGGCCCGCAAGCACAGTTTGAGGCATGGAGTGGTTCTAACTCCTGGAATTGTCCGGCATGTCAGCTCGCGGGACGGGGCTGGACTGATCCCCTACCGAACCAATCGATAAGCGGAAAGCCTATTGCGAGGGTTAAGATCGATAGTTGTCAAATCATGTGTCCAAGGCATCCTCTTTTAGCGGTCCGTTCGAATAATGGCTCTGGCGATCCGATAGGGTATGCGGACCTTGGTTGCTATCCGGCCGACCAGCTTTATGTCTGGAACGAAGAAGCAGCGTTTCCTATCAATCGAACCAGCTACCCTCAGATCGGCGACGGATTTATTGAGCACCAATTTAATGTCTTCAGGATTCGGATCGAGGGAACACTGCTTAAACTAGGAGATGTGATTCTGGAGCCGGACGTTGTCGCCTGGCCCTCGAGAGGCTCATCCAGAACAGCCGAGGGAAAAGAGGTACGCGAATCCCAGATCCCAGTAGATGTCCCTGTGCGCGCTGAGTATGCCTTTCTCGTGAAGGACTGCAAGTTCGACAGTCCAGCCAGTCGCGGATGGCTGTTGTCATTGCATGGTTATCCTGGAGAGCTTCTAAGGAGCGTGCCCGCAGCTCCTTCGTCGAAGCTTTGGGAAACCTCGACTATACTGGTCTGGCCGCCGCGCGAATTGGAAAGATGGGGCCTGGACTACGTGGTTGCTTCCTCTCCGCTGTCAGAGCGTCTCCGATTCAGGATCGTCAAACAGCGCCTGAATAATCTTCGATTCGAGGTTTCGGAACCCTGCATGTTGTTAGCTATCTACCGAACTGAGGGAGCTAGGGTTCGGTACGTGGAGCTCGGCGAGATCGGATCTGGAAAGTATGTGCCATTGGGACTGATGAAAGTTAACCGCGAAAAGATATCTCGCGTCAATGGGCCACAGGCACAAGTAGTGGTCGATTTCGGCACAAGCAATTCGGCCGTGCTCTGGCAACTTTCTGATCAACAGCCTCAGTTCCTCCGATCAGGGATACCCGAAGCAACTCTACCCGCTAATGCCTATCAGGTTACGTACTCGGCTTCAGAACGCATTCAGCTCGAAAATGCCGCGGCTGTCTTGCTGTCCTGGTATCCGGAGGCTCTTAGTCAGCCGTTCGTTCCTGCTCTGCTTGCTGAGCCTGAGATCGACACAGCTCGGGCTCAACCGTGCATACCGCCGCGGAAAGAAGGGGTCGCAATTCTTAGACAATCGGGAAAGGATCTGGAGACTTCACGGGTCCGTGTCGGGCTAAAATGGCGGGAATGGACAAATCCCGCCACTAGAACGAGGGTCCGAAAGTTGTTAGAGGCACTATTTGTTCCGGCCCTTTGGAAGAGAGTAGCACATCGATCAGGAGCGCTGAGTTCAAGATGCTCAACGGTTGTCTGGACGACGCCGTTGCCTTTGCCGTGACGGAGTTTGAGAGACAACGCGAGCAGGCTGCCTTGAATCAAGGCCTCGAACACCTCGGTGTTCTGGCCCACGAGCTGCGGAATGCACTCAATAGCGCCACGCTCGCATTCAGCGCTCTGCAATCGGGAGCAGTCGGGACGAGAGGGAGCACCAGCGCAATCGTCTTTCGCAGCCTGGGCCGAATGCGCGACCTCCTCGATCGCTCCTTTGCGGAGGTGCGCTTAAAGGCTGGCATCCAGAAGCGGACGAACGTATCGGTGGCTGCGCTCATCGAAGACGTCGCGATTATCGCTGCGGTCGAGGCCGCGCACCGCGGCATGCAATTCACGGTGGCACCCGTCGCGGACGAGGTAGTGATCAAGGCCGACCCGCAAATCCTCTTGTCGGCCTTGTCGAACCTGATTCAGAACGCCCTCAAGTTCACCCTTCCCGCTGGTCATGTATCCCTGAAAATTCTGACGACCGTCGATCGTGTACAGATTGAAATCGAGGACGAGTGCGGAGGGCTCCCGCCGGGAGAGATCGAGCATCTGTTTCGCTCGTTCGAGCAACGAGGCGCTGACCGAACCGGGCTCGGCCTTGGCCTCGCGATCAGCCGCCAGGGCGTGGAGGACAGCGGCGGCGCAATCCGGGTGCGGGACCTTCCTGGCAAGGGCTGCGTCTTCGTCGTCGATCTGCCGAGGCAAAAGTAGCATCTTGTTTTAATTCGCCTCTGTTCGATTGGCTCAGAAGATTATCTTCGGTTGCTCCGTTCATCCCCGACTGTTCCCTCGGGAACATGAATTCGGGCTCATTGGAACAATTCTTTCCCTTTTCGAACGGGATCGGAGTAGAATTCGCGGCATAGATGTACATGTGGACAACGAACACAAAGCGCGTGCGACGGATCTGGAACTCTTTGGCTATCTGAAGGCGTTTTCCTGGCTCTCTAATTCGGACAAAACTAATCTTGTATCCGCACTTGAGATCGCCAACTTCACCAAGCGTGAAGTTATCTTACGTGAGTCGGAGCTGGCCTCCACGGCGCATATTCTTCTGGCCGGAACTGCTAGCCTGACCTGCCTTAACATAAGGACCGAGCGAGTAATGGTCGCACTCTTGCCGCCCGGGCCGATCCCAGAGTTCCCGACGCTTCCATTCACTCCGTCCAGATTCCAAATCGAGGCCTACGACGATTGCCGCGTGGGTAGTCTCGGTTGGGAACAGTTCGATCACATCACGTCGCATTCGTCGCAGTCAGCTTTCAGAAAGTTTCATCAAACCAATCTTCAACAGTGGTATCGGCTTCTTCTGCGAGGCTCCAGCTTCCTGAGCCTCGGTCTGCACGAGCGGGTCGGATTGGCGCTGCTGGAATTGTGCGCGGACTTCGGAATTGCGGATTCCCGCGGCACGCTCCTGAGAGTTGCGGTCAGCCAGGGGCATCTTGCGAATCTGGTGGGTGCCTCGCGGCCACGAGTCACCGAACATTTGGCGCGGCTGGAGCGTGACGGCTTAGTGATCCGTCAGGGGCGGCAGCTGGTGGTATGTGCCGATGAGCTGAAGGATTCGATTAGCGGGCGAATTCCAGATCTACCGGTCATTGCCGCCTCCAAGGCCTCTCATGCACGATTGATGAACACGAACACAGCTCCGGAGCCTGCACATTCGGCGACGAAGCCGAGGCATTGAGTGCGGTTTCGAACGTTTCAGTTTTCGAATCTGGCTCGAGATTGATTTCGATGTCATTTCGATCTTGATGCTGGACAGAGCTTTTCTTGCGTCGCCCCGATGGAGTCCGTCGAAACCGTAGCCGGGAGTCCGCCGCCGACTTGGTGCCTCACCCAACCGCAAGGAAACGCCATCCTATTCTCAAGCGTTCAGGATATCGCCCGGCGGGATTGTGCCTGCTAGTTTTTCCAGGTTGCGATCATTCCCACCGCCACCATCAGCATTACCAGGGTCGCAATCCATCCGATTATTTTCTGAGGTAATGGCAGGGCGAGCGTCCCTGTCACTTTCGGATTGGCGGTCATCAACATCATTGTGAGCATGATCGGAATAGCGACTACACCATTGATTACCGCGCTCCAGAAAAGTGCTTTGATCGGATCGATCGAGGTGAAGTTCAGCGCCACCCCAAGTACTGTCGCGATGGCCAGAATCCCATAGAAGCCTTTCGCTCGGTGAAGTTTCCTATCGAGCCCTATCGGCCATTTGAGGGTTTCGGCCAGAGCATATGCAGCCGAGCCCGCGAGAACCGGCACCGCAAGTAGTCCGGTCCCGATGATTCCGATGCTGAAGAGCACAAAAGCCATCTCGCCTGCGAGCGGACGCAAGGCCTCGGCCGCTTGCGTAGCGCTCCGAATGTCTCTCACCCCATGGACGTACAGCACGGCGCCGGTATCGAGGATGATGAAGAAGGCAATCAGATTGGAAAACGCCATCCCGATGTAAGTATCGGTCCGCATCGGTGCCAACTGCGCCGCCTCTTGCTCTGGTGCGAACTTGAGAGGGTTTTCGCCGGCGGCAGCTTCCTGTTCCTGAACTTCCAGCGATGCCTGCCAGAAAAAAAGATACGGACTGATGGTCGTTCCGAACACTGCGGTCAATGCAGTCATGTAGTTACTTGAAAAACCCGGAATTAAAGTCTGTCTCAGGGTTGCCCAGTGAATTGGTACTACGAAAGCGGTAGCCACATAGACCAGCAATACCAAGCACGCCCATTTTAGCACTTGGGCATACTCGGGATACGGAATGAGCACTGCGGCTAGTACCGAAATAATCCCAAATCCGATCGCGTAGAAGAGAGCGGGACCTCCGATAAGCATTCTAAGGGCGCTTCCCATCGCCCCTATGTCGGCACCTAGATTAAAGATGTTCGCAGCGAGAAGAAGCGTGACCACCGGATAGAGCACCCAGACCGGGTAATGACGCCGAATGTTTCCCGCGATACCCATACCGGTCACGCGGCCGATCCAGGCGCTGATCTCCTGTATACCCGCCATCAGCGGATAGGAGAAAATCATCGTCCAGAGCATCGCGAATCCGAATTGAGCTCCTACTTGGGAGTAAGTTGCGATGCCACTGGGGTCGTCGTCGGAAGCACCCGTAACAATTCCAGGCCCCAGCTTGACAATGGTGTGAAAGAGCCTGGAGCCTATTCCAGACTGTACCTCAGATTCCGATTTTGAGGGAGGCAGTTTATTAGGTATAGCGTCCGGAGAACCGCCCGGAACCGGGTTCGTTGCCATAGCTGATCAAAATAACGGGAACCGGGGCGAAGGAGCAATCTGTCCGATTATTTCCTGTGACCGGCTTAGAGGCCTGACGGAGCTCCAGACGATTCCTTCCGTGGCTCATCAGCGGGTCGAGGTTACTCTCCTGAGGGTGGATCGACGTGAGATTGCGGCCCTCGTTGTCCTGCTCCTTATGGTGGCGCCGAGCCTTCGCCTCACTCTCCCCGCTCCTGCTGGCAATCGCACCAAGGGCGGGTGAAAGGCATCGCATCGAGGAAATTCGCAGGAACATTGAGTCCGCACATCTCGCACAGGCCGTATTCAGCGATGCGATTCGCCCGAGCGCGGTGCTTATCCCACGCTCATTCTCTTCGGAAGTCAGATCGCAGCTATCCATACAACCGTCTCTGCTGGTGTCTCGATCCGTCCGAAGTTGGGTCGCGATTTCTTGCACTAGTGGCCTGTATCAGTGACATTGGTAGCGTTTACGTGGCGTATATGAGATTGTCATAGTGCTAAACTGCTTGGGTTCGGAGCGCCCATACGATATTCGAGGCGATACCAATTTCACTGATACAGGCCACTAGTATCGTGTTGGTGTCCGTCAGACAAGCGCGCACCTTCCCAAGAAATTGATCGCGACCCACAGCTTTTTCTGTTGTTCATCGCCTTGGCCTTTCTTGTGCCTTCTTCGCGCGCGGTCCGAGCAGCCCAACATGACTAGCGGCATCAATTATTTGTTCCGATCTACGATCGGGAAGTCGCGACAAGCGACGTTGCCCGTCCCGTGCAGTGAAACTGCTGATTGTGGGTCGCAGCTAGTTCAGCTTTTGACGGGCGCGAGCCTGATACCGGCATGGTCGCTCAGTTCGCCTACAGTGGAATTCGCGGTCTGCAACTCGTCGTGTAACTTCGCCGCGGTTTCCTTCATCGTTGGTTCGCCGGTAATTGTTTCACCCTTACTGACTGCTGTTGAGATCGCGACCAGATCCTTCTGCATCGCTTTTGTATATAGCTGAGCCCATGTCAACTCTGCGATCAGCGCAGATTTTATTGGTTGGGTTTCCGGTTCGCTATTCCCTGCATTATCTTTGTTTGCCACTTTAGTTGCCTCACTCTGTTTCCCACCGAATGGGAAGATGCTAACGAACCTCGATCTGGCCCTGTTTGCGCATGCTTCCGGTTGGTCAAGCGAAAGATGTCGAAGGCTAGCGGAAAGGACCACCGTTGGGCTGGATCAAGTTCAGGTCTGACTTCTTTGTCGGTAACCCGCCTCATAGAGACTACGGCAGATGCTATTCGCAAAGCCACTGAAGATCACAGCATTGGGTTATGTCGATAACGAAGACTATCGATTGGCCGAGTTCTAGAAGTGCACTCTCAGGGCCAAATGGAACCGAGTCTAACGCCAAAAGTCGGCTCTCGTTGAAGGCAGTCGCGCGGTGTCACGAATCCGTGCAAGAGCGAAAGCGACGCAACCGTTCTTCAGCGGACCCGACGTTTTAATCCGCACGTCTGGCGCCTTCGCCTATTGGCTAAAGACAGTCGGACCGTGGCTCTGAAGCTCGCGTGTGGCCGCAAGTACCCTTTTTCGGGGTCGCCCCGCATCAACCCTGATGGTCCGAAAGGCCCATGCCGCTGTAGCCAGGGGTTCATCCATGCAAAAAGAAACTACGTTCCCGCCTGCTATTGCGATCATCGCCATTGTAGTTCTTCAGCGTGTTTGCTGAATCAGTTCATCGCGCGTAATGTCTGCCCTTTGCCGCAGAATGATACAGCCGCTACGGTCTCGGCTGTTTTCCATACTACCTTCTGTCTGAATATGAGCGACGCGCAACACTTCTATAGCTCGGTGTACTTCGCTACCGAGCGCGGATAGGTGTTCATCAGTGGATAAATGAACGATGATTCTCGTATCGCGACTTTTCTGTGACACTTCGGGTTACGAATTCATTCGCGCTCAGATAAACCAGTACTCTCCGCAGTCGTGAACCGCTCGAGGTCTTCGCGGCTAAACCGCCAGACTCGGCCGATTCTGAATTGACCTAACTTGGCGCCGGCTTTGATTGCCCTATAAATCGTCATTTGGTGGACATTCAGGTATGTAGCAACCTCAGTCAGGGTCATCGTAGGAGCGTCTACCGATTGCATGATGTGGCCCGAGATGGTGCGGTCAGAACATACGTGTATTTTCGGGCCGCTGCGGTCGCCCATAGCTGTCCCTCGGCGCGTGAGATTCGGGAATCTCGCGTCGTTCTACCTCTTCGGCGTCGCGACGTTCTTTACCTTGTCGACAACTTTCTCGACGCCGTCTTTAATTGCACCGCTGGTCTGATCCACCTTTCCCTCGTGTTTTAGACGCTTGTCATTGGTCAGTGCGCCCACAGCTTCCTTGACGCGACCCTTTACCTTGTCAGTCGTTCCGCTCATACAATTTCTCCAATTGATGCAATTGCGATATCATTCGCTGCCTCAGCACGGGCGATTTGATACCGATTGATTCGGCCTGAAAACCGTTGTGATCTCAAATTGAAGAGTAGCTTTGCTGTTCCGCGCGCTGCCAGCCAGCTCAAAGCAAACACGAGAACGGAGATCAGCATCGTGGGAATCACGCCATTCCAATGGAAGACTTCCTCGATATTGCCGATTTGCCCGGCCACCAAGTGCAAATGGCTCTTCGGATCGACTACATAAACCTCGACGGGTGTCAGAGCGTGGGCGAAAAAAGCGGCGTGTATTAAATAAGCCTGAGATGCAAACACGCCTGTCAACGAACTCAATCGTGCGACAGTCTTGGATGGAACCAGTGTCGGTTCAATTTGGAATACCCGTTCGACTGTATCCGACGAATTCATTGTTTTATTAAGAACCACCAGTTTCACTGAATCTCGTGCTCCGCGTGCATCTCAGAAAATTAGTCCGCGGGGGGTGACCATCTTCGCCTCGGGCTGAGGGGTGGGATCGAGGAGATCCCACCACAAACAGAAGTTACCGGGCAGCGATATACGGTTCGGCTGGCTTGTGATCCTTGTCGACTGAAGCCTCACCGGTGTAAGAGATATCTTCCGCGCCGCCCTTGACGAAGATTTCCTTCGCGCGGTCCCGTTCGGTGCTGTTCTCGGTGTGGACGGACATCAGGATGTTGCCGTCTTTCACCTTCCCCTCGTAGCGTTTCGCCTCGTATTCAGGAATGCCCATGCCGATGAGCGCTCCGGTAAGGCCTCCAGCAGCCGCACCACCAGCTGCGCCTGCCAGCGCTGCCATAATAGGTCCTGCCGCGATGAAGGGTCCCAGCCCAGGGATTGCCAGCGCTCCGATACCCACCATCCAGCCCAATGCGCCGCCCAGAATCGCGCCGCCGGTCGCGCCGGTAGCCGCACCCTCGGGCGCTTTGGTGTGTTGCTCGTGAGCGAAGTCTTTGCTTCCCTGCTTGTCGGGGAAGAGAACCGATACATCATTGTTGGTAAAGCCGGCCATCTTTAGCTGGTCGGCGATCATGACGGCCTGCGATTCACTCTTTGCAATACCAAATACTGCTTTCTTTGCCACGGTGTCTCCTTATCTATTGAGTTTTAACTACTGAGTTTTAACTTCGAGCTGATTGTCGACGTTGTCACGGCCAGCGATTGCGCGCGCTTTGCCTGCGATCGCGATCTTTTCCTTTTCTGTATTGACCGGGCCGCGCAGTGTGACTTTGCCCTTCGCGCTCACAATCTTGACGTTATGGGCCAGCACCGAGAGCGACTTATCTTTGACAACTGCCCTTCGGATGTCGCGAGTGGTTGTCATGTCGCTCCTAGTGTTTGACTGCTGGTCAGCCGTCATTGCATCCGGCGCGCGATCTCGGACGTTGACCGCCGAGTTGTTTGGCGCCGGCGCTGCCGAATCCTGCGCCATGCTGATGCCACCCAATCCCACCAGTGCGGAAGAAAGTACCAACATTAAAGCTATTTTTTTCAATGACAATTCCTCCGATGTTCTCTGTTTTTAAAGTAGGTGAAAAACCAGGTACACGACGACCAGGATTGATATGGGGACACCCAATAGATAAGCGATTCCGTATTTCATTTGTTTCCCTCGGGTCCGTGGCAGTTGCTTCTGCTCCGGGTGATCGTGGCGCTTAGTAGTTGCTGCTGCTTCGGCTGTTCGAGGACTTCTCGGAAGCCGAGTCACCATTAGGCGAACTCTCGCTGGAAGACGAATGGGACGACGATTGCTCATTAGTTACCGGCGCTGCGGCGACTTCAGGAGCCGGAACGACCGCTACCGGGGCGGGCTGAACCATGACCACTGCGGGCGGCGGTGCTGCGTTGGTGGTGGTCTCACTGCGATGACTTTCCGACGAACTGTTGTCGACGCTGTCGGCGTATCCAAGGCCTACGCTTCCGAGCAGGAACGATACGCCGAAAGCCAATGCGGCAGTTTTAAGTCTATTCTTCATGATTGTCACTACTCCTGAGGTTGGTTCGGCTTAGCGAGAGAGATCTTGCTGAGCGGGGGAGCGTGATCGAAGATACGGTCACGATGAGGCGCGAGCGCCTACCCACAAGGTAAGGCTGGCGCCGTAGCAAAAGCGACGACGGATCGGTCCGGTTGGTTATGTCGATAACCAGAATCGCCGATCCTCTTGGATATCTGCTGTGGACGTGTGCGATCTCGGGCCAACAAACCTTTGGAAAGATGGTCAGTCCAGTCTTCCACGTTGGACTCTTAGCAGCTACTGCGAGCCTGATCCTTTGTTCGGAACTCGTTTCCCTTCAAAGAAGAAAAGGCTTGCGGATACCGGTCCGGTGCGTTTCTGGTGAAGAAAGGGAGTCGACTGAATCGCACCTGTGGAACCATCAGTCATAAGCGTTCTCCGAAGAACGGAACTTTCAAGCTGATCGGTACATTTGCCTTGACCGTTGCCGCGGACCCCACACAGACTTGAGTGGTTGGGATCGAAGAAGAAATCGAACCTGACTTAGATCGAAGCCTGACGGGTGGTCCTTCCCCTCGCCTTTGACCACTGTTCGTTCGACCAAGGTAAAGCACTAGAAACGAAGGCCTTGGGAGAGGCTGCCATGAAAGCATTTCGTTTCTATCCGTTCTCGAGCACTCTCACCGAAATCACGATAGCTGGAGCAGCTCTGATCTTGGTACTCGTTGCTCCGGTCGCGGCCACGCCATGGCGGAAATCGCGAGGCGAATACGACAGTCGCCAGCAGAGGCGTGACGTTGGTTGGCCACCTCAGAACCTGCTCCACGAGGTCACGGGCCAGGACCCGGACAGGCTCCAAAATCAAGAAACCCGTGGGCGAGTCGACGACGATAACCGAGTGCAAGTTTGGCACTATGGCGACGGGGGTTTTGATCGCAAATCAACTGGACTAGCCATTGACGAACTTACGGAAGAGTCACCGAAAGCCTCGACCAACGCCGTCGAAACCCATTGTGTCAACCAAGAATGATCACGGACCGTCAATCTTTGCTTGCCTACGGAAAGGATCGACCGCCTCAAGTGAGGCCATTGTGGTTGTTGATGCTACTCATGTCGAATCCCAATGTAACCGGATCGCTGAAGCTGCCCGATGCTTCGGAGAATAACCGGATGGATCGCAACCGTGGTGATGTTCGGGGTCGCGGTGCGTATGTTTGCAACCGCGGTAGTAGCCCGGATGGTCGATGAATCGGAGGTTCAACCGCGCCATATAGCCACGCACTAGCGAGATTGGGAAGTTGTAGTTCAATACCGGCAGACGGCAATCTGAGCTATGGTCCCGAAGAGTCGGTGGTTACCAGAAATGCCGTTCGCGACGAAAGCGAGTCCGATTTTGTCTTTGGGTCGGTCCCATAGGGTTCCCCGTCTTTTTCGCAACCGGCTTCAAAAGTGGCGAATGTATCGATTTGCGCATCTACATCGCGCGCTGCGACGGTTGAAAATCAGGGCCCGACACAGCCCTTTTATTCCGATATTTTCCGGTGCGAAAAACGCAACTATCTCAATCGCTATCATGCTCCTTACGGTTTTGGTTTCATGTGCCTTCGCGGGATCTCAGAAGCGTGACTTCCCGGAAGTCCTCGTAACTGAGGATGCGACTCCAGACAATACCCTCGAAATTGGTCCCGGCTGGAACCGCGAGCACGACGCCAGTGATTTCAACTTTGAGGCGTCGATCGAAAAGAAGCTGAGCGAAAATACGAGTGTCGAGGTCACGATGACCTACGACAGCATCACCCCGGTCGCTGGAGCACTCCTCGCAGGGATTCGACAACCTGGAATTTCTTGGGAAGTGGGCGCTGTTCCGCTCCCCCGAGCATGAGGCGATCGTCACGCTTGCCGCGCAGGCATTCCCGTCAACTGGCGATCCCGGTAAAGGTGCCGAGACTCACACCCGGGCGGGTCCTGTGTTGCTTTGGGAGAAGGGCTTGGGCGATTTACCCGATGACGGCCGGCTGCACTACATCAGACCGTTAGCTTTGCTGAACGAACTCTCTTATCTGCCGACTTGGGGTGGTCCTGAAAGTGGGGAGTTCGTATGCAACTTCGCGCTCCAGTACCCGTTGCAGTATCTGGCGGACTCGGGCGAGCGGTTGCAATTTTCTGCAGTCAGCGCCGGATTTACACCTTTCATCGAATTCAACTACGATCAGGTGGCCGTAGGAAAACGCCGCAATACGCCACCAGATTTTCGTATTTCGGAGGGGCTCGCGTATCAGTTCGGTCCCTATCAGCTTACCGTTGGCACGCAGATTCCGCTCAATGGCTATGCCAGCCACGGCCTCCAGGCCGCGGTATTGACGTTGATCGATGTCGATCTCGAGCCGCTGATTGCGGGCGCCGGGGCGACCCTGTTTTGATCATTCTCGGACCGCTTCCTCTTGCATCCGGTAGTTCGTGCGGTCCAGTGACCTGACCTGCCGAGCGGTGAGCGCGCGCAATTTAAGTTGCCTTATCCGTTGAAAAATTCTTGTCAGCCGCGATTTAGTTTACGTTCTGTTTCGGTACGAACCCACGTTGTCCTTTCATGG
>VFSW01008088.1_pt1 | contig 15163 bp, 14 predicted proteins | sample 5358111 | NCBI WGS metagenome assembly VFSW01 (sample SAMN11554181, study PRJNA540505) | mine drainage metagenome | isolation source: sediment from site ElyBrook_90M | place: USA: Ely Copper Mine, Vershire, VT | collected 2017
CTACCTCCTCAGACACACCCGGACCCCCCGCGCGACCCGCCGGCGCGCTGGCCCCCTGGACCCGTGTGTCGCGGGTTGCCGCAAAAGCGGGCTGCAACCAGACCGGCGGGTATCGGCAGAATAAAATCAACCAGAACGTGTCTCTGAAACCATTCTGACAACCGCATCCCGGTTAAAATCCTGCCTGCCGTACCGGTGACGACAAGGTTCGGGCAGCAGGCGGCCGCTCTGCGCCGCATCAGGGGCACGGGAAGACACGCGCATGGGTACCATCTTCGCCGGAACCTATTTCCAGACTGTCACTCTCAGCTCGTCCGCCGATCAGCCTGCCACCGTCACCGGCACCATCACGGTAACATCCGGCAGCGCGCTCTATGGCGACGCCGCAACCGCGTGGTCGATCACCAACTTCGGCCTGATCCGCAGCCAGGGCGCGGGAGCGTCCGGCGGCTACGGCATCTCCATGGCCGCCGGCGGCTCCGTCACCAACCAGTCCAGCGCAACGGTCACCGGCTATGCCGGCGGCATCCTGGTCGACGGTAGCGGCGGAACGGTGGTGAATGGCGGCCAGATCACTGCCACCGGCACGTCCGGCCACGGCGTCGATCTGCTGGGCACCGGTGTCGTCACCAACCTGGCCGGCGCTACCATCAGTGGTGCGTACGGCGTTGGGATGAACCAGGCAGCGACATTGGTGAATGCCGGCGACATCGCCGGCACCAGCAAATACGGGATCGGTGTCGCGCTGGCCGCACCGGGCAGCGTCATCAACCAGACCGGCGGCACGATCAGCGGCAACCAGTATGGCATACAGCTTGGTGTCTTCGCAGCCACGGTGACCAACGACGGCGTGATAGACAGTGGCTATGACGCGGTGCGGTTCCGCCCCGGCTACACCAACCGCCTGATCGTCGGCCCCGGCGCGTCGTTCAGCGGCACGGTGGACGGCGGCAACACGCTCGGCGCGCCTTACGCCAGCACGTTGGAGCTGGCATCCGCCGCCAGCACGGGGACGCTGTCCGGGATCGGCACGCAGTTCATCGACTTCGCGCAGATCACCGTGGACAGCGGCGCGCGGTGGACGCTGAGCGGCAGCAACACCATCGCCACCGGCGAGACGCTGACGCTGAACGGAGTCACACTCGCCGTTGCCGGCACGCTAGAGATGCAGGGCACGCTGGCGAGCAACCAGACCATCGCCTTGGCGGGCGCGGGCGCCTATCTGCATTTCGACAACCCCGCCGGCGTCGCCGGCAGTGTCATCAATTTCGCCGGCGGCGAGAAGATCGACCTGAAGGGGGTCACCTCCGCGACAGTCTCCTACAGCGCCGGGCAACTGCATTTCGGCAGCGGCGAAGCCTTCACGCTGTCGCTCGCCACCGCGGGCACGATACAGGTGACCGGCAGCACGGATGGTACGGCGATAACCCTCTGCTTCTGCGTCAATACGCTGATCCGGACGCCGTCCGGCGAACGTCCGGTGCAGCAGCTCGCGGTCGGCGATCCGGTGACGACATATCGCGGCGAGACGCGCCGCATCGCCTGGATCGGCACCGGCAAGGTGCTGGCCACGCGCGGACGGCGCAACGCCGCGACACCGGTGATCGTGCGCCGGGGCGCACTCGCCGACAACGTGCCGAGCCGCGACCTGCGCGTGACCAAGGGCCATGCGCTGTATCTCGACGATGCGCTGATCCCGGTGGAATATCTGGTCAACCACCGCTCGATCGAGTGGGACGACAGGGCGCAGGAGGTCGAGCTTTACCACATCGAGCTGGATACACATGACGTCCTGATTGCCAATGGCGCGCCGGCGGAGAGCTATCGCGACGATGGCAACCGGTGGCTGTTCCGCAATGCCAACAGCGGCTGGGGCCTGCCGCCGCAGGAGCCGTGCGCGCCGCTCCTGCCCGGCGGGCCGGTGGTGGACGCGGCGTGGCGCCGGCTGCTGGACCGCGCCGGTGCGCGGCCCGGCCTGCCGCTGACCGACGAACCGGATGTGCATCTGCTGGTCGACGGGCAACGGCTGGATGCCGCGAAACGGCATGGCGATGTGCATGTGTTCCGTCTTCCGGCCCGGCCCGAGAGCGCGCGCATCGTCTCGCGCGCCGCCGCGCCGGAGGATCTGGGGCTGGCACGCGATCCGCGCGTGCTCGGTGTCGCGCTGCGGCGGATCGTGCTGAGCCAGGGGCGGCGGCTGAAGCTGGTCGAAGCGGACGATGGGTTACTGGCCGACGGGTTCCACGGGTTCGAGCCGGACAATGGTTTCCGCTGGACCGACGGCGACGCGGCGCTGCCCGCTTCGTTGTTCGGGGATTTTCCCGGCATGGTGGAAATCGAGCTGCACGTTGCCTGCACGACCCGCTATGTGGCCGGCGGCGAGCAGCGCGAGGTGGCGTAAGAACCGAGCCTGCGTCGCCGCGGCCCGCATCCGGATCGCATCAATTCGGCGCGGGCCGATCCGCGTGCGGCAGCGCCGCCTCGATGATCTGCACGGCGCGGAGCCGATCGTTGGCGGCCAGGGCATGCAGCGCCGCCTCGATTTCCCCCACCAGCGGATCCTTGATCGGCGCGTTGGTCTGGAACAGCGGCACCGAGCGGTCCAGCGCCCTTGTCTCCGCCATCTCCAGCGCCTGCTGCGCCTCGCCGTTGCGTCCGGCCAGCAGTGCCGAGCGTGCCGCGACCAGATAGTCGCGCGGCGTCGCATTCTCGCGGATCGGCGGCGACGGCAGGTTGGGGGCGATCACCGACCGAGTGTCTTCCGGCGTGATGTTTCCCGGCTGGTTCGACATTGGCAGCGAGGCGCCGGTGCCGATCTCGTTGCCGGGCCGGGCGCCCGTTTCAGGGTTGGCCCCGGGCGGCACACCGAGAGGCGTCAGCGGCACCGCCGGCTGTGCCCATGCGGTCGAACCGGCGAGGCAGAACAGCACCGCGAACGATAGAGCCGCACGAAGCATCGCCTGTCCTCCTTGCCATCGCCAGCACCCACTATCACCGAAGCACAAGCCGAAGCCACCGCGGATGTCATTGCGGGTCGGCCGCCGGCCGGTGGGAAACTCGCAATGACAGTATGGACGTCCCGCTATTCCATGAATCCGCGAACCAGCACAGCGGCGCGGCGCAGTCAGCCGCGGCGTTCATCCGCCTTATGCGTAGGTCTGCCGGTCGCGCGCCTCGCACTCCAGGCGGTGGTTGACATAGCCAAGGTGCCGCAACATCACCGGCAAGGCAGGCTGCGCCGGCATCGGCGCATCCTCCAGGATGCCCAGCCACCGCCGCCAGTCGTCTTGCGACAGACGCAAGGACCGTAGCTGGCGATCCGTGTCCAGCCCGGCCTGCCGGCACATGTGCAGGAACAGGCGCAGCTCCTGCCTGGCGACGTCGGGTGCCTGAAGATGTGCATTCGTCGGCATGACACGTGCCTCCCTCGCTTCGGCTCATCATGCCCGCCTAAGCGCGGCGATCATTGACCTGGTTCACACATTGGACGGATTCTTCAGCATAATCGTCTGCAGGGAGCGGATTCGATGCCGATCGCCGATGCGCAGGTGCAGATCTGGCCCGCGGGGCGTCCGCTCGCCGTCTCGCTCAGCGTCATGCTGGAGGGGTGGGCCGAGGGAAGCGCGCCCGGCATCGGTCCGATGGGCAACCCGCTGAAGCCGGGCGTGCCGGACCTACAGGCGCTGTCCTGGGCGGAGTACGGGCCCAAGGTGGGCGCCTGGCGGCTGCTCGACCTGCTGGATCGCGTGGGTGTGCGCGCGGTGTTCTACACCAGCGGCGTCGTGGCGGATCGCTACCCGGCGCTGCCGGCCGCCATCGCCGCGCGCGGCCATGTCGTCGCCGCGCACGGTTGGAGCCAGGGAACGTTGCAGCCCTACCTGAGCGAACAGGCCGAATGGGACGAGATCGGCCGCTGCGTCGAGGTGCTGCGCCGCACCGCTGGCGAGCGTCCGCCGGGCTGGCTCAGCCCGCGCTGCACGCCCAGCCTCGCCACCTCGCGCCTGCTGGCACGCGCCGGGTTCCGCTGGCACGCGGACATGTTCGATGCCGACCTGCCTTACCGGCTGGCCACCGAGGAGGGAGAGCTGCTGGGGATGCCGTTCACCATGGAGGTGAACGACATGCCGCTTTACGTGCGCTACGGCAACGAGCCGGATGCGTTCACACGCACGCTGGCGCGTATTGTCGAAGGCTGGGAGCGGCTGGGCAGCCCGCATGCATGCCTGGACATCACGGTTCATGCGCATGTTTTCGGCCGCCCCTATGGCGCGATCGCGCTGCTCGACTCGCTCGAGCTGGTGCGGCGGTCGCCGCTGTGCTGGCTGACCGACCACGCAGGCCTGGCCGGACTTTATCCGTCGCGGGCGGGATGAGCCGTGTCCTTATCGTCTGCCGCGGACCTGCACACGAACGACAGGTTGGCCGGTGCCTGCGCCGGATGGGCACGAATGAACAGCACGAGGTCATTGCAATAGAAATCGTTGCAGAGTTTGGACCGCAGCGCCCGATCGAGGCCGCAGCCGCGCGCGCCATGGAAGATGCACGAACCGGCGTAGGTTTCCCTTGCCACGCAGCCGAGATAAGCCCGTAGCAACCGCGCCGGCGCGATTCCCGGTTGCGCGGACATCACCCGCGCGATCGTGGCATCATCGAGGTAAGCGTCGGTGCCGCCATTGCGGCAGCAGTGTCCCCGGCAGACCGCACAGGCATCCTGCACGACCCGATCCACATCGCCGGGTAGCCGTGGCTTGTCCGGCGGCGGTTTGGTGCCGCGATTCATCGCCTCCGCAATGATGGTCCGCAGGTGCGCCCGCAGCGCCCGCCTGCGTGCCGCGGGGACCGGCGCGAGCGTTCCGGTGTAGCCCGGAACGACCAACGCTTCGGCATCAGCCTGGTGGAGCACCGCCGCGGTCGGCATCCTGCGCTGCGCCGCACGCGCTACGACACGGGGCGCCAGAAAGGCTTTCGGGCACGGACGTGGTCGAGCAGCGACCAGTCACCCTGTTCGAGCACATGGCCCTTGGGAAAAGGCGGCCGCGGCTCCAGGCCGAGCGACAGCATCACCCGGTCGTCGCGGTAATAGCAGAGCAGCACGATGCGGGTCAGCACGCCGACGGCAGCGCCACCGCCGGCGCGCAGCTTCGCCGCGACCTCGGCGCGGCGCGCGGCATCCAGCGCGGCGAAGGGTCCACCGGCCAGCGTGCGCAGCGCGGTTAGCGCGGCACGCACGGGCTCGGCGTCGCGTCCGATGCTTGCGACGATGTCGGCGAAGATCGTGTCGTCGGCGGCGCGTGGAACGGCGTATTTCGCGCTTGGGGGAACGATGATGCCGGCGAGGCAGCGCAGGTCGGCGATCTCGGCCTCGCTCAGGGTCCGGTCGGTCATGTCGGCCTCAATCGAACAGGGTTGCCAGGCGTTGCTTGATGCTGTCGGCGATGTAGAGCGCCAGTGCCTGGATGGTGGAGGTGGGGTTCACGGCGCCGGCGGTGACGAAGATGCTGCCGTCGACGATGAACAGGTTCTTCACGTCGTGGCTGCGGCCCCAGGAATTCACCACCGAGCGCTGCGGATCGTTGCCCATGCGTGCGGTGCCGAGCAGGTGCCAACCGCCGTAGGGCACGGGGCGGACGACGTGGACATGCCGCGCACCGGCGGCGGTGAGGATTTCGCGCCCGCGATCGATGGCGAAGTCGAGCATGCGGGTGGTGTTCTCGCCGATGGTGTAGTCGATCCTGGGCGCGGGGATGCCGTGGCCATCCTTGAGAACCGGATCGAGCGTGACGCGGTTGTGCTGCTCGGGCAGGTCCTCGGTGCAGATGCCGACCGACAGGCGGCGGCCGACCATGCCGCGGAAGGCGTCGTGATGGCCCTCGCCCCAGGGCACCAGGCCGGCGGCTTCGGTGTTCACTGCCTCGGTGCCGATGCCGACGGTTCGGTTGAACTGGAAATTGAAGCCGCGCACGAAGTCGCGGGCGCGGTCGGTCTCGTAGAATTCCTGGCTCCACAGGCAGAGCGGCGGGCCGCGATGGCCGTCCAGCGGTTCATCGACATAGCCGATCACGTGCGCCCAGGGATGAAACATCAGGTTCCTGCCGACCAGGCCGCTGGAATTGGCGAGGCCGTTCGGGAATCGGCCGGAGGCGGAGTTAAGAAGCAGCCGAGGCGTGCCGACGCCGTTGCAGGCAAGAATGACGACTTCCGCCGGCTGGAACTGGGCGACGCCGTCGCTATCGTAGTAGACCACGCCGGTCGCCATGCCGTCTTCGCCGGTGGCGATCTCGCGCACACGGCAGTTGGTTCTGAGTTCCACCCCGGCGCGGATCGCATGCGGCCAGTAGGTGATGTCGGTGCTGGCCTTTGCCCCCTGGGCGCAGGCGGGCGTGCAATGGCCGAGGTTGATGCAGGGCGCGCGGCCATCGTATTCGGTGGTGGCGATGGCGCTGTCGGATGGCCACCAGTGCCAGCCGAGCTCGTTCATCACCTTGCCGATCCTGGCGCCGGTCTTGCCCAACGGCAGCGGCGGCATCGGCGGCTGGTGCGGCGGGTAGGCGGGATCGCCGGCAAGTCCCGAGATCCCCATCATGTGGTCGTTTTCGGCGAAGAACGGTTCCAGCGTCGCGTAATCGACGGGCCAGTCGTCGGCCACGCCGTCGAGCGTGCGGACGCGGAAGTCGGAGGGGTGCAGGCGCGGATAATGCGCGGTGTACATCACGGTGGAACCGCCGACGGCGTTGAAGTTCACCACCTTGATGGGGGAGTTGTCGTCGTTGACCGGATAGTCGCTCGGCCGCTTGCGGATGTTCGGGCTGGTGGCGTAGTCGGCGAACACCCGTGCCTCATAATCCCGGCGGTTGGAGGGATAGTCGGATTGCTTCATCCAGTCACCCTGCTCGAGGCAGAGGATTTTCATGCGTGTCTCGGCGAGGCTCCAGGCGACCGCGGCACCCGAGGCGCCGGAGCCGATGATGAGAACGTCGACCTTGTCGTTCATGCGCCGCGCCCTCAGGTCCGTTCGACCAGGAATTGCCGGTTGACGCAGTTTTCCAGGCGTCCGTCGCGCAGGTAGCGCGCCGCTGTGCGCGAGGAGAAAGCGCGATTGTCGCGCATGCTTTCGGGCGTGTAGAAGGCCGAGTGCGGCGTGAGCACCAGGCGGTGGCGGATCCAGTCCTCGTTGCGCTGCCAGGCGGCGATGAGGCGCGACTGCGGGTTGGCCGGCTCTTGCGGCAGCACGTCCAGCCCGGCGGCGAGCACGATGCCATCCTTCATGGCGTCGTAGAGCGCATCGATGTCGACGATGGGTCCGCGCGCGGTGTTGATCAGGATCATGCCGCGTTTGGCGGCGGCGAAGGCGGCGGCGCCCATCAGGTTGCGCGTCTCGGCGGTGAGCGGCGTGTGGATGGTGACGAAATCGCACTGGCCCATCAGTTCGGCCAGGGTGTCGGCGCGGCGGACGCCGATGGCGAGCTCGTAGCCGTTCGGCTGATATGGGTCGTGGAAGACGACATCCATGTCGAAGGCCTTGGCGCGGCGGGCCGCGGCGGTGCCGATGCGGCCCATGCCGACCACGCCGAAGGTGCATACCGAGAGCCGGCGGCCGAACGGGTTGTGCGCGGGGCGCCAGTTGGCCTTGAGGTCGGCGCGCAGCTCGGCGTCGTGATAGGCGATGCTCTTGGCCAGCGTCATCATCAGGGCGATGGCGTGGTCGGCGACCTCGCGCGTGCCGTAGTCGGGAGTGTTGCAGACGGCGATGCCCATTTTGCCGAAGCGCTCGATGTCGACCTCGTCGTAGCCGACTCCCATCTTCGCGACGATGCGGCACTTGCGGAGCTTGTCGATGTATTCGGGCGGGGGACAGGAGCCGACGATGGCGTCGGCGTTGGCCCATTGTTCGTCGGTGACCTCGGAGAAGTTGCGGCAGAATTCGGTCTGGAAGCCGGGGCCGACCGCGTCGCGGACGATTGGCTCGAATTCGGCCGGCAGGTTCGGCCAGAGAATGCGCATCGGCATTGCGTTTCCTCGTTGGTTGGTGTCGGGTTCCATAGTGCCATGATGTCGCGCGGTCGCCTATACGGGCCACGGACTCCGGGCCTGGCGAGATGGAGACGTGTTGCGGTTCCGCGAAGGCGGGGGGAGCAGTCTCGCGCGGATTTCGTGCGAATACACGGTGGGGATTGCTTCGCTGCGCTCGCAATGACAGGGGTGAGACGATGACCGACGGGTTTGGCAAGGACCGCATCCGAATAACGGTGGCGGAAGCGCGCGCGCTCGGCGAGGCAGCGATGCGTGGCGCCGGGTATGACGAGGACGAAGCGCGCATCCTGACGGACCATGTGCTGGACGCGGCCCTGTGCGGCTATGAGTATTCCGGCCTGCCGAAACTGCTGAACGTCGTCGATCACCCCGACTTCAAACTGCCGCGGCGGCCGATCGGCGTGGCGCGGGAGACGGCGGCGACGGTGATGCTCGATGGCGGCAACAATACCGGCATGGTCGCGGCCTACCGTGGCGCCGAGGCGACGATCCGGCGCGCGGACGCCAACGGCCTCGCCATCGTTGTGCTCGCCAACACCTGGATGACCGGACGCAGCGCCTATTATTGCGAAATGATCGCGCGTGCCGGCCTGGTGGTGATGCATTCGGTGGCGGCGCCGCCGATGGTGGCGCCGTTCGGCGGCGCACGGCCGGCGCTTGGCACGAACCCGATCGCCTTCGGTTTTCCGACCGCGGCCGAGCCGCTTGTGATCGACATGGGCACGTCGGCGTTCATGGCGACCGATCTGCAGTACCGGGCGCGTCTGGGCACGGCGATTCCCGAGGGCGTCGCGCTGGGGCCGGACGGACGGCCGACCAGGGACGCGGCCGCCGCCCAGCTGGGGACGCTGCTGCCGTTCGGCGGCCCGGAGGGGGGTTACAAAGGCTTCGGCCTGGCCTTGGCGATGGACGCGCTCGGCGCCTTGACCGCCGGGGTGCGGGCGGCGGACTCGGTGAGCGGCTATGTGTTCATCGCGTTCAAGCCGGAGCTGTTTCTGCCGGCGGACGAGTACCGGCGCGAGGTCAGCAGGCGGATCGACATGATCAAGGCCGTGCCGCGGCAGGCGGGCATAGCGGAGATCCGCATTCCGGGCGAGCGTGGCTACGCGACACGCGCGCGTCTGCTGCGCGAAGGGATCGAGATAGATCGGAAGATCCGCAATGCACTGGAGCGTCTTGCCGAAGGCCATCTCGATCACGGCGGCTGAAGGCGGCGCGCGCATGGCCCATGCCGGTTTCGGCCGGATCGCCGCGGTTTGTCGGTCGAACTGACGTACTACCTCCCGCAATCTTTCATTGACACACGGGGGGTCCGGCCTATCTAATGTCGGAAAGTGTAGCCAAGGCTACATTGTGTGGAGGATGCCTCATAATATGGCCGAGGCTGCATGACCCAGACGCTGGTCCAGCGCGTCAGCCTGTCGGACCGCACGGTAGCGGCCGGCCGCGAGGCCCTTGGCGGTCAGCGCCGCGGCTTGCGCGCCTTCCTGCCCTTCGCCGGCCCGGCGGTGATCGCCTCGATCGCCTACATGGACCCCGGCAATATCGCCACCAACATCCAGGGCGGCGCGCAGTTCGGCTATCTGCTGCTGTGGGTCGTGGTGCTGGCCAACCTGGTCGCGATGCTGTTCCAGTCGCTGTCCGCCAAGCTCGGTATCGTCACCGGCCAAAGCCTGGCGCAGCTTTGCCGCACGCATTTCCCCCGCCCGCTGGTGTATTGCATGTGGATCGCCAGCGAGGTCGCGGCGATGGCCACCGACCTCGCCGAATCGCTCGGCGCCGGCATCGGGCTTTCCCTGTTGTTCGGCCTGCCGCTGCTGGTCGGCCTGCTGATCACGTTCGCCGCGACCTACGCGATGCTGATGTTGCAGCGCCGCGGCTTCCGGCCGCTCGAAATGTTGATCGCCGCCTTCATCGGCGTGATCATCGTGTGTTACCTGGTCGAGCTTGCCGTCGCCCCGCCCGACTGGGCCGCCTTCGCCTTCCACTCGGTCGTGCCCGGGCTCGCCGGACCGGACAGCGTGACGCTCGCCGTCGCTGTCATCGGCGCAACCGTCATGCCGCACGCGATCTACCTTCACTCCAGCCTCACGCAGAACAGGATGCCGGTGCGCGACGATGCCGACCGGCGGCGCGTGCTTGGCTTCTCCAATCGGGAGGTGCTGCTGGCGCTGGGTGTCGCCGGGCTGGTGAACATGGCGATGATGGCGACGGCGGCCACGGTGTTCCATGAAGGCCATGCCGGCGTGGCGACGATTGAGACGGCCTACCACACGCTGACGCCGCTGCTCGGCGCCGGGGCCGCCGCGGTGTTCATGGCCTCGCTGCTCGCCTCCGGCCTGTCCAGTTCTATCGTCGGAACGATGGCCGGTCAGGTGATCATGCAGGACTTCGTCCGGTTCAGTATCCCGCTGTGGGTCCGCCGGCTTGCCACGATGCTGCCCGCCATCGTCATTGTGGCGATGGGCGTCGATTCGACCGAGGCGCTGGTTCTCAGCCAGGTCGTGCTGAGCCTGGCGCTGCCGGTGCCGATGATCGCCCTGCTGGTGCTGGCCGGCCGGCGCGACGTGATGGGCAGTTTTGCCAACAGCCGCCTCACGCAGACGGCAGCCGTGCTGGCGGCCGTGCTTGTCCTCGGGCTGAATGTGCTGCTGCTCTTGCAGACAACCGGAATCCAGGTGCCTTATCTCGGTTCCAACTGACGCCATGACGGGAGCTGCATTGGCAACCCCGGCCCCGACCGCTCGACACACCGATCTGCCGACCGAGCCCATCCAGGCGCGGCGCTTCGGCAAGGCGCGCACCGCGCAGTCGGGCGCGCTGTCGGAGGACTATGTCGAGCTGATCTCCGATCTGCTGGCCAGCGGCGGCGAGGCGCGGCCGACCGACATTGCCCGCCGCCTGGGCGTGTCGCACGCCACGGCGATCAAGACGATCGGGCGGCTGAAGCGCGAGGGGCTGGCGGTCGCCAAGCCTTATCGCGGCGTGTTCCTGACCGAGGCCGGCGAACGGCTCGCCGACCGCGTGCGGACCCGCCATCGGCTGGTGGTGGACCTGCTGCTGGCGGTGGGCGTCCCGCTCGATGCGGCGGAACAGGACGCGGAAGGCATGGAGCACCACGTCTCCGATGCCAGCCTGGCCGCGTTCGGGCGGTTTTTGCACCGGTAGGCCTGACGCGCCGGCGACGCATCAGCACGCCCGCGCGTCGAGCCAGGCGAGCAGGGCCGGGCCGAACGGCTTGAGGCTCTTGTAATGCGCCATCTGTTCCGGCAACGCACGGACCGCCGCGGCCAGCCGTGCCGCATGCTCCGGCCGGGTGATCGCCACACCGAGCGGATAGCTGTGCACGCGGATGCCGAACAGAATTGCCGCGGAATTCGCCAGGCGCCGCAGCGTCTGGCGCTCCACGCGCAGGTGCAGCGTCTCGCCGGCATTTTCCGCAGTCACCGCGTCGTTGGTCGCCATGCGCCACTTCCCGGTGGGCTGAAACAGCGTCATGTCGTCCAGCACCGACCAGTTCAGCCGCGCGGCGATGTGGCCCGGCTTCACCTTCGCCATGAAGCGGTCGACGGGCGTGGCCAGCCGCCGCGCGTAAAGCGGCACCCTTTCGTGCACGGCGGTCAACGGCCGGCCGAGCTTCTCGTGCAACTGCCAGCGGCTGGGAAAGCACAGCACCGCGGCAGTGAACACCGGGCCTTCGTCGGCTTGCTGGATGATGCAGAGATCCTCCTGCACCAGCCGCCCGGCGAGTTCGAGCGGATCGCAGGGTGGCGCCGCAAGGTTCCAGCTTTCGCCGGTCAGCATGTTGCACAGCGTGTCGCCGTCGCGCGCGAACCAGGCGGGAACATGGGTGGTCAGGTTGGCGACGACATCCGCCAGCACTTCGGTGCGCGCCGCATCGGAGAGGGGCAGCGCGGCGAACACGTCGGAATGCCGCTCCACCAGCAGGCGGCGGCGTTCCGTCATCTCCTCGACGTAGCGTTCGTCGATTTCGAACCACGCGCTTTCCGGCACGATGGTCAGCCCCATCGCCATGCGATACGGCCCGCTGTCGAACGGCAGGTGAATCGTTTCGGTTTCTGGAATGAGGCCGGCTCCGCCGCCGAGGGCGTTGCCATCCAATATCTCGCCGGCATGAAGCCGCAAGCTATTGGCCGGACCTGGGGGGAATCGTGGCCGCAGCCGATAGATCGCGAAGGTGTCTGATCATTCTCTCCACATTATGGGCGTTCACATCGACACCCAGGTCGCCATGGGCGATCAGGCTGCGTAGCTGTGCTGTTGCGCGAAGATCCCGCCCAACCTCTCTGTCGACCAGCCCAGCCATTTCCAATGATTGGACTGTTTGAGCCGGGGAGAATGGGCGCTGCGAGGGGGTCCCTTCGTGGTTGGTCTGTGCCCGCGCGATCGCCTCGAGCACCGACCACGCCAGCAGCAGGGCCGCCTTGCAATGCCCAGCGGCTGCCAGTCGCTCGGCTTCGGTAATCTGCGCATCAACCTGCAGCCGAGTGGCTGGAACGATGCGGACGGAATCCTCCGGCTGTTCTCGCTCGAAATAAATCTGCAGCTTCCAACCTGGCTGTCCGGACACCAACCTGGCGAGGGTCTCAAGTTGCGGATCCTGCCCTGATCTGCGGCCGTGTTTCACTTCGATGATGACACCCTCGCCCTGCTTCAGCGCAATCGCATCAGGGCGATGATTACCGAGGAAGGAAGGTAACATGTCCGGCAACGGGTTGACGAAGAACTCATAGCCTTGGTGCTCGTAGGTCTCCCTTAGCCTATCCAGCACGAGCCGTTCTCTTGTGGGTGTATCCACTGTCATGTGATTAGCCTCCAACCGAGGTCGTCATCGATGCGTATGTACACGACCGGCGGCGGCGTATCCAGCGCTAGTGCAAGCTGGCTGGTTGGCGCCGAGAACGACCACGTCATGCCAGGTTCAAACCGTTGAACCAGGACTCGTTCCACGACGTTGTCGGCCGGATAAACGACCGTCTCCATCGCATCCAAGATAGGTTTGATAATGTTATCGACGTCACCCTCCATCTTTGCGCTGGGGAAATAGAATATCGTCACCGCCGTCGCTCGCAGATCAAGCCAGGCCCACTCAGTCACAGCTCGGAGCCGCTGCTTCGCACTTTCAGCCACCACCTGCTTCCATACTTCACGCGAGGATGCTGATGCCTGAGCCGAAATCGGCGTTTCCTCTATCACGATTTCAAGAGGGAACGGTATTGATGACATCGAAGTCCAATCCGGGCCTAAGATAGCAATCTCAGATCACGCCCTTCTCCCGCAACGCCGCCAGCGCCGCGGCATCCAGTCCCAGCCGCTCGCGCAGTACCGCATCGGTGTGCTCACCCAACAGCGGCGGGGGGATGCGGTAGTCGGGCGGCGTCTCCGACAGGCGCACCGGGTTGGCGATCACCTTCACCGCATGGCCGGAACCGTGCGCCATCTCCACCACCGTGTTGCGCGCCACAATGTGCGGATCGGCGAACACCTCGGACAGCTTGTTGATCGGGCCGCAGCCGATCTGCAGCGCCTCCAGCCGCTGCACCCACCAATCCGTCGGATGCTGGCGCATCACCGGCGTCAGCGTGTCGGTGACCAGTTGGCGGTTCTCGACGCGCGCGGCGTTGCTGGCGAAGCGCGCATCCTCCAGCAGATGCGTCAGCGCGAAGGCATCGCAGAACCGCTTGAACGTCGGGTCGTTGCCGATCGACAGCACGATGTGCCCGTCCGCCGTGGGAAACACCTGATAGGGCACGATGTTCGGATGCTGGTTGCCGAGCCGCGGCGGGTTTTCGCCGGTGGCGAGGTAGTTCATGCCCTGGTTCGCCAGCCACGCGACGTGGGTGTCCAGCATGCCGATGTCGATCTGCTGGCCTTGCCCCGTCGCATCGCGATGGCGCAGCGCGGCCAGGATGCCGATGCAGCCATACAGTCCGGCGAACAGGTCGGCCACCGGCACGCCGACCTTCTGCGGCAGGCCGTCGGGCTCGCCGGTGAGGCTCATCACCCCGCCCATCGCCTGGATCAGCGAGTCATAGCCGGGACGCGGCGCATAAGGACCGGTCTGGCCGAAGCCGGTGATCGAGCAATAGATCAGGCGGGGGAATTTTTCGTGCAGCGCGTCGTAGCCGAGGCGGTATTTCGCCAGCGCGCCGACCTTGAAATTCTCCACCAGGATGTCGCAATCGGCGAGCAGTTTCAGCGCGATCGCCTGCCCCTCGGGTTGCGCGATGTCCAGCGTGACCGAGCGCTTGTTGCGGTTCACGCCGACGAAATAGGCGCTCTCCCTGGTGCCCGGCATGTACGGTGGCGCGAAGCCGCGCGTGTCGTCGCCGGCGCCGGGGCGCTCGATCTTGATCACGTCGGCGCCGAGGTCGGCCAGCATCTGCACGCAGGTCGGGCCCGCGAGAACACGCGTCAGGTCGAAGACGCGCAGGCCGCGCAGGGGTCCGGTGGGTTCGCTCATGCCTCTCTCCAGCTTGCCGGGACATTGTGTCCGGTCCATATCGGCAGGCTGCTTATAGGTCCGCCGGCAGGGGAGGAAAACCCGACGCCGGGCCGCGTGAACCGGGAGGAGACACCGGCGATGCCGGATTCAGGCGCCACGCCGTACCGCGCGGCAAGCATCGAGAGTCGTGCGTCCTGGACCGCCGCCTGCCTGGTGCTGGCGATCCTGTCGATCTCCTATGGCTCGCCGCTGCTGGTCGTGGTGGGCATGAAGCCGATCGAGGAAGGGCTGGGCACCGACCGTTCGGTGGTGGCGCTGGCCGGGGCGCTGGTCTGGGTGGGAACCGGCCTCGGCGGCATCATGATGGGCTGGCTGGCGGACCGCATCGGTATCCGGCTCACCGCGACCTTCGGCGCCGTGATGATGGCGGCGGGCCTGGCGATATCGACCACCGGCAGCGTCTGGGCGCTGTATGTCGGGCATGGGCTGCTGATCGGCGTGATGGGCAACGGCGCGATCTACGCGCCGCTGGTGGTCTATGTCAGCCGCTGGTTCGATCGCCGCCGCGGTTCGGCACTGGCGCTCATTTCATCGGGTCAGTACATCGCCGGCGTCGTCTGGCCTTCGGTGTTCGAGCGCGGCATCCCCTGGTACGGCTGGCAGACG
>VFSW01008089.1_pt1 | contig 15161 bp, 11 predicted proteins | sample 5358111 | NCBI WGS metagenome assembly VFSW01 (sample SAMN11554181, study PRJNA540505) | mine drainage metagenome | isolation source: sediment from site ElyBrook_90M | place: USA: Ely Copper Mine, Vershire, VT | collected 2017
CTTTCACCTGCACGGTAAAGTTCGTGGTTCCGGTAGCGGTCGGCGTGCCCGAGATTACCCCGGTGCTGGAAGCGAGCGTCAGTCCCGCAGGCAGAGTGCCGACAGAGACTGACCAGGTATAGGGCGTAGCGCCGCCCGCAGCCGCCAGCGTCGCACTATAGGCGCCGCTCTGCGTTCCGTTCGGCAAGGAAGTGGTGCTTATCGAAACGCCGCTGGAAGGGACAACTGCAGTCTGATTGGAAACAGCGGTGGCCGATCCGGCGGAGTTTGACCCGGTCACTGAAGAACGAATGGTGAAATTGGCATCGCCGCCTGACAAGGTGTAGCTGGAGCTCGTGGCGCCGGCGATTGCCGAGCAATTCAAGCCGTTCGAATCACAATGCTCCCACTGATACGAAAAACTCTCCGGCATGGAATCGGCGTTCCAGACGCCGTCCGTGGTGGAGATCGTCTGGCCTGACAAGATCTTTCCCGATATCACCGGCAAGGAGATATTTTTCGGCAGGTTGGAAACGGTCACTGTCTCGCCGTAAAAATCGTAAGTCCTGTTGTCGGTAAAAAGCGCCCGGGCGCCCAATACATGCGGACCATTGGAAAGCATGGTGGTATCGAGCGATCCCGAAGTGCCGGACGTGAAAACGTACGGCGAAGAAGAGGCCGTTTCGGCCAGAACGCCGTCAATATAGAATTGCACGAACTGTTCGGAGCGAGAGGGAGTAACCGTCCAATTCACCGTGCCACTGATGGCAGAGCCGCTCACAATGGACGAGTTGATCGCGGAGGGAGACGTCTCCGAAGTTACAATCCCGCTGGCGCTGGATTGCGCGGTGCCAGAACCGGACGCGTTCGACGCCGTGACTGTGACCATGAGAGTGGCCGAGGCATCCGCCGAAGCCAGTAGCGCATAATTCTGCCCTGTTGCACCAGGTATCGGTGAGCAGTTGAGGCCGTTCGTGTCGCAGCGGCTCCATTGATACGTGTATGTTGACGGAACGCCCAACCAGACCCCCGTGGATGCGCCGAGGAGCCCACCCTGCTGTGGAATCGATGTAATCACAGGGGATACCGAATTCGCCGGTCGACTCACAGAAGCCGTGGAACAACCGGGCACGGCCTTGCACACGTTTAGCCGGCCGCTCGTACCCACGAGTCCCGATAAGGACGAGAGTACGTCCACATTGTTGAGGATCATAGCCCTGAGGTTGGCAACCGACTGATACCCGAGCGACAGAATCAGGGCGGCTGTCCCTGCGACTTGCGGAGAAGCCATCGAACCGCCGCTGATGTAACCATAATCGCTCACTCGCAGCGTCGAATAGATGTTCACTCCGGGAGCCGCTAGCTGGACCGAGATCGGTCCGTAGTTTGCCGAACTCCATATATTATCATATTGGTCACTTGCAGCAGCGCAAATCATGGTCGGGCGGGCATAAGAACACGGATAGCGCGGAACCACATCGTTGTCCTGAGCGGTGTTCCCCGAAGCGACTACAAACAGGATATCGTTCGATCCGAGGAGATCGATTTCATCGGACAACGCCTGTGAGAACGCCGTGCCGGGCCAGGTCTGCGAATCGTTGGCCACCCGAACATTTATCCCCGCTTGCTTGGCGCTCACCACCCAGTCCATGCCGGTGATGAGGTCGCTGGTGGCTCCGGTGCCGTCGCTGTTCACCCACTTCACGGCCATGATGCTGGTCGTCCAGTTTACCCCTGCGGTGCCCGCGGCATTATTCCCGACCGCCCCCATGATGCCGGCGACGTGGGTGCCATGTCCGCCGTAGGCCGTATCGTCGTCCATGGGATCGCAACTGGAAGAGAGGACGTTGTAACCGTGGGTCCCCGCGGAACAGCCGCCGATGCCGCCCGGATTGTTCCACATGTTAGTGAAGAGATCCGGATGCGAATACTGCACACCGGTGTCCAGTTCGGCGATGACGACCGAGTTTGTTCCGGTTGTGATACCCCATGCCGCAAGCGATCGTTCATCGGCGCCGGCTGCACCCGCCGTGCCGTTCACGGTCTGGCCGGTATTCTGGACGGCCCATTGGATTCCGACAAACGTGTCGCTCGGCAGTGATCCCGCAGAAAGCGATTGCAGATAGTCGGGTTCCGCGTAGCGAACAACTTGGAGCGCCTTCAGCGAATGAATGGCGGCCAAGACTTGGCCAGGTTTCACGGCCACGACATGAACGCCCACGCCAATGCGTTTCAGTTCGCGGGCCCCGACGATCGAGAGAACCGCTTTCTGTTGCGCCGGCGGAGTGCCTTCGCGAAAAGCAAGGAGCACGATGCCATCCCGATAAGAAGCAACTGCATCTGGCTCGCTGCTATTGGCCAGAGTCCGTGGCGCGCCAAGAAGCGAAACCAGTACTGGAAATACTAGAGCCGCGACCGTTCCAATCAGTGAGTGCAGGTCGAGTGTCTTGCTGCCGCATTGGAGACATGCGTATCGTGTGCGCATTTTTTCGCTGGGTTCGCCCTCGGGCATCGCATAGAGAAAGCATTCTGAGTTCCACATACTTCCCACGCGAATGAAACTCTTAAGATCAATGGAATCAGCGAATCAAAGCACCGCGAAACTCCACGGAAAAATTCCGTTCGCCGTTTTCGAAATCCTAATGAAAACTCCGTCCTATTGAGACAAAAAAGTTGCGCACCCCGCAGCCGGGCTGGGGCTCAATTTCGGGATCGAACGTAGCGGGGCGGATGTTCTGGCGAAGCGCTCGCTGAGAAACGCACCAGGGATCTTCAGTCTGTTGAACGGACTTCCAACGGAGCAACCTCTCGGGATCGGGTTACCCAAGCGAGCGGCGTGTGCATGGAGGAAGCTTCAGGGTTCCAGTATTATCAGGACGATGCCGTTGCTTTACAGATTCGGCCGTTCGTGGCCGGCTCCAGGGGAGATTTGAGTGCCCGCATAAACGCCTACCATCTCCTGGTCTTCCACAGTTGGATTGTAATTTACGAGGCCATCCCCATTTAACTCAGCTATCAAAGTGATATATCGGACGATCGTTTCGAGCGCCAAGCTGGTTCTTTTGGTGGCGCACAGCCCGGACTTTTCCCGCCGAACCGCATCGATCTTGGTTCGGACGTCTTCGACACTCTCCAGTAGAATCAAGCGGCCTTGATCGACCAGGTAGCGGTCGACCGCTCCAATTGCCCCGCGGAAAATGCTGTAAACAGGGACTCCCATCGCAGCGGCTTCCCGATTCATGGTTCCTCCGCCACTGACCACCAGGTCGGAGTTCCAAATGATGTTCAAGCCGTCTTCGACGCTGCGTGGGATCAAAATCTTGCCGGTAGTAATTTTTTCCGCCCAGACCGCTTTCAATTCCTTCTCTTGTCTTTTGTTTCTGGGGAGAAGAAGAACGCGCGCGTCTGGGTGATTGGAAAACTTGTTCAGAACTTCCCTCAGTAAGGCTTCGCTCTCTGGATTATGGTAGTGCGCCTCCCCTGCCGGCGGACGCACAGTTACAAGCAGGTCATTGGGAGCAATTCCCATGCGCGTCCTTAGCTCCGGCTCCGGCCGGAAGCGCGTAAGATACACATCCTCTTTAATTCCTGGATATTTTAGAATCGTAACTCCGGGGCCCTCAATTCGATCGTTGGGAACGACCTCGGGAAATACGCCCCACCGAGTTCGCATAAAGTTGAATTTTCCGGCAAACTCATAATCCGAAATCGTCATCCCTTTAATTTTCAATAGCAGGGAAGCCATCATGCATCCTCGCGATCCATGAGATACCGCGATATCCGGCTTCTCCTTTTGCATGATCGCCGCCAATTGAACGGTGCGCCAGAAGGTCCCCAGCAATTTCAGAACTTTCGATTTTCCGTAATGCTTGCCGATCACCCGGGCGGGCAGTCCATAAAACTTAATCAGGTCGCAGACCTGATAAGCGTCTCGAGCCGTAACGATCACCTCGTAGCCCTTCTCCCGGAGCACTTCCACGATGGGAACGAAGAATGGCACATGAGGAGAATTGTCCAGATCGATCCAGATTTTCTTATGGACAACCAGGCTCTTTGGCGGAGCAGCGCGATCTTTCGTCACCCGGATTCTCCGATCTTAAGCTTCACTGATCGAAAACAACCCGACCGATTCGTTGGGAACTCGGCGGATTCATCTTCTTAAACGCTTGGCTGCAAAGAGCCTTGACCCTGATGATGCACGGGTACAAGTCGTCGGACGCATAGTATCCCGCCTCTTCGACGCCGCGAAAGGATTCGATCCATTGCTTGAAAGTTAAGTTACCTTCACGGTGATATCGGAGACAGGAAGCCAAATCTTGATCCTCAACGACCCATTTGCGGCCTTCGCGCGCGGTTCCCGGAACAATCTGCTGCCCGGTCAAATTTAGGTACAACGCTCTGGCGACATCCATCCCGTTCTCGGCGACGAAGAGACGAAACGTGGAACCGATTCGAGGATTGATATCAAGGACTTTGTAGAGGCCGTCGCGCGCGTCATACCGATAGCCAATGTCCACGATCCCCTTGTAGCCGATTTTTTTCATGAACTCGCTTGTGGTCTTGCGCACCGTCTCGTTCTGCAGGCATATCCCGAGGGACGTCGATCCCTGGGAGACCGGGTATTGGCGAATCTTCTTCCCCGTAAAAGCGAGCAGGCACTCCGATTGATCGTTGAAGTACCCGTCGAACATCCAGACGGTATCGTCCCCGCCCGGAATATATTCCTGGATCATCAAGTTTGGGTTGGCAGGGTCTTCCAGAGCGTCGTATTTTTCCAGCAGCTCGGCTTTCGTGTGGACGATGAACATCTTCTGCCCGCTGATTCTCATCAGTTGCGAGCCGTAGATCGCTTTAAGCATTACGGGAAACTTGGCGTGGGAAAGAAAGTCCAGCACGTCTCGGCGCGATTTGGGAAATGCGGCTTCCGGCGTGGGCACGCCATGTTCTTTCGCGAGGTAATACATCCCTTTCTTGCTGCTGATCTCGCGGATCAGTTTGGGGCACATTGGGGGAAACAGAAACTGTCCGCAGAGAGCGTCGGCATGATCCGCCACGAAGAGAACGGCGGTGTCATCCGTGGGGATCAGAATCGAACGTCGCCCGATTTTTCGGCCAAGCTCCACTAAAATTTCCACATCCTTTGCCTCATTGCCGCTCTCGAGATTGCATACTCTTCGTCCCTTGCAATATCGGGAGTAGAACCCGGGGGTTTGCGAATCGCAGGCAACTAAGTGAACAGGGACGCCCATTCGGCCGAGGCTTCGCACGATTCCGAGGGCGCCGTGACTTGCCGACTCCACTCCTCTTAATACAACAACCGGCGTTGTAGTATCGTTGATTTTCATGATCTTCTACTGACCTTTGTTCCTCGAACCGAGGAGGCTGAGTTGCATTTCATCTTTGCCGCCATCGGGAACCGTGGCAACCTCGCCGTCCCTCATCATGAAGACAAGCGGCAAGTCATTAACGTGTTCCAGAATAAAATCCAGATCCGGAGTTTGCCCGGATTTGCGCAAGTACTCCACGCTCTTGCTACATAGGCAGGCCACCGCATCGATCGTGCCCCATCGCTCGACGATGGAAGAGGTCCGGTCGTTATCCGGCTCGTAACCCGCTGCGATTAACTCGCGCGCAATCCAGGCGCAACAAATCTGATCCTCTTCCCGAAACTCTCCCCGTGTCCCCGCGCCGATCAAGGCCACTTTGGCGTGATGATTGATGAGATGTCGGGATAACGCCGAATGGTTTCGGAAGCAAGCCAGGTACGTGAAATCGCTTGCACGCGCCGCGTGAATCAGTTTGGTTCCCGAAGAAGAGAGCAGGATGAGCGGGCGTTCAATATCCGTTCGCGTCGCAATCTCAGCCGGACTGTTGTTCACTTCGAAGTCTTCCGGCATGTCCCCTGCAATCTCGCCAGCCAACAGGGGGTTGGGCAGTTCCCATTGAATCAGTTTCGCCGCTTCCACCGATGGGACTGGAAAGCAGCGCCGGCCCGCCGCCACCGCCGTAATCGCCGTGGTGGTCGCGCGGATCACGTCAATGGCGACGACCGCATAGCCATCATGGCGGACATCGGGGTTTTCCTGAAAGCAATCGATGACAACCCTATTTCGCATGCAGGGCTTCCTTCCAATCCAGCGATTCCGTCGATCGACGGGGCGGTTTCGGAGCGACCGGCCGCAAATTGTCGCGCGAAAATGCGTCCGAATGCAGGCCTCGTCTGTAGATTTCCACGCGAAGTAATTCTTCCAGCCGCACATTGCACAGGTGGACTTCGCGGCCAAAGTGGTTCAACAAGGCAAATTGGCTTGGTTTGTTGGGAGCTTCGAACTCAACCGCGTGAAAGCCGAACGTCTCCACGAACCGATCTGCGAAACCGCGATTGAGATTTCCCAAATCGTCAAACAGCCCCACTTCTTTCGCGCTCTCCCGGGCTTCCACTACCAGCTGGAGCGCTCCGGCATCCAGCCATCTCTGGCCTTGCTCGATCAATTCAGTTACACCATCGTCCGTAAACGCGCCTGCATGCTTCTTGCCCAACTCGAACTGTACGTCGAGTCCGCGGGCTGAGGCCATCCTGATCACATCCGCGGCCTTCAGATTCATTTCCGTAAACCCCTCACCGCACTCGATACGCGTGACCCCGATGTCGGCGCAAAGGTCGAGATAGGCCGGGAGATGCCCTTGCGCCACGGCGACCTCGAACGGGCCACCTCCGGTGACCGTCGCCACATTGTGCTTTTTTGCGGCGGCTACTTTCCGGCGCGTAGCGCTCTCATTCGCGACCATCCAGCAGGCCATGGATATCTTAAGAATGGAAATCAAATGGGCGCTCTGATCCAGGTGGCTCTCGAGTGTCGCTGGATCGTACCCAGGGTCGAAGGGGCTGGTAGCGGGCAGTATTTCGGGAACGCCGATCATCCTTAGATAATTGCTAGTATGCAACTGGCCCTTCATTGGCCGCATTTTGATTGTTTTACGCATTCTCTTGTACTCCGTGGGAAACCCTACGAAGTGGCTCCTTTCCTAGCAAGAACGATGTAGTGTGTTCCAGCGCACCTCACGACCGGGACTCCCCGGTCCGCGAGGGTCTGCAGCCAGCGATGCACCCTGACTCCGGATGAATCCGGCAGCAATTTCTGTCCGAGAAAAGAGAAGGGGCCAAATCCAACTGTCCTTCCCTCGATTTTCTCGAGCCCGGCGAGGGCTAGGCTGGCGTCGAATTCCTTGATCGAATGTAAGCGAGCCGAAGCTCCACTGGGCTTACGCAGAGCCAGACGCTCAAGAACTCTGCGGATTCCCTGCCTAACCGGTCCGAGCGGAGGAAAATAACGAGGATCAAGCCAATGATTGAGGCGCCACCAATTGTCCGCTGTGGTGATCAAATATCCACCGGGCCTAAGGACCCGCTCCACTTCGCGGACTGCTTTGTCCAAAGAATGCAGCCACGGGGCCACGCCAATTTTTAAAATCAGGCTGAAGGAATTGTCCGGAAAATCCAGATCGTGAACGTCGCGCATGCTGGTAATCACACGGTCGCTAACCCTGGCCTCTTCCGCATGCTGGCGAGTAAGTTTGAGCATGGCCTCCACGGAATCGACAGCTTGCACCGTGTAGCCATCTTGAGCCAGTGCGACGCTGGTTAGTCCCGAACCACACCCGATTTCTAGAATGGGCCATTCGACAGATAAGCCGAGCTTTTGCACCAGTGCCAGGACGGCCGAACGACGGTCTCTGTAAATTGTTGCGTCCACATCGCCGAATTCGTAGATCTCTTTCCAATAGGCCGACGAGGCCTCAAAGTGAGCGTCTGTCCGTTTCTGGAGTTCTACGTCGGGGCTGCAATGAGTCAAAATATCACCGCCAACTCGTGGCAATAGGTATTCCAAGAATTCGCTTCAGGCCGATTGGTCGTCGCCCTTTAATGGAACTGCTTGAATATGTCCAGAAAGCAATCGACCTGCCACCTTCACTCATGCGTCGTTAAAATCTCATTCATAGTTCCTACGCAGAAGGCAGCAAAACAAAAGAGTTAATCGCTGAACGGCCGCGCGCGACCTTGGTTGGTCTGCTGGAAGCCCGGAACAGCCTTCCCCTTGAGAAAGCCGCTTCCATAAAGTGCGACTGGGTTTCCGTCTATTAACCGTTTCGGCACCATCCCCGCTTTGGGGTATTAAAGGCACGTTATGGACGCATGGTCGGCTCCGCGTGCGGTATACCCAGCGCAGCTGCACAAGCGGGATTTGCAGTGGGAACGAACTATGGCCTCTCTTGAGCCGAGTAATGCATGTGGATGAGGTGTTGAGCGGAGCGCGGTTGATCGGCGTCGTCGGGGTCGGCGGTTCAACTACCGGAACATTCACACGTTACCCATGAAAATCGGTCTTCTCGGAATATTTATTACCGCTCTCCGCGGCTGCGGCGAACGTCCGGCAGATCCGGCCGGCCCTTTCCATTTTCATGAAAATGCAGCGTGAGGTGTTACAATTTGGAAACGTAAAAGTTTCGGGCGGTTAGCCTGGTGTGAAAAAACTGGCCATATTGCTGCTGAAAACGCTCGGAGGAATCGTCGCGCTGATCCTCTTGGCAATCGTGGCGCTCAATGCCTATCTCTCCACGCGTCCCGCCGCCAAAACGATGAAGGCGGCGGGTGTCATCTCCATCCCCACTCCATTTCGGGTGGGGCGGCCGTTCATCGACTACATGACGATCAACGGCTCGCGCCTGTATGCGGGGTACGCAAGCCAAGGCCTCGTCGGCATCGTGGACACTTCGACCAACAAGACCGTCGCTACGATCGACGGTCTCACCAGAGTCCATGGGATCGCCGTCGTCGCAAACCGAAACCTCGGATTCGCCTCTTCGAGTGGCGACAATGTAGTGGGCGTATTCGATCTGAATACCAATAAACTGCTGCAAAAAATTCCGGCGGGCGAGGACCCGGACGCGATCGTCTACGATGAGCGCGCGGGCTTAGTCTACGTTGGCAATCATGATGGAAAGACGGGTATGCTGATCGATCCCGCGACGCGGAATGTCGTTGCCACGATTCCGCTAGGGGGAGAGCCCGAATATCCCCAGGCCGATCCCGAGTCGGGCCTGATCTATCAAAACCTGGAAGACACGAGCGAACTTGTGGCGATCGATCCGCTGAAGCAAGCCGTCGTCAAGCGCTACAAACTCGCTCCCGGCGAACGCCCCACTGGCCTCGCCCTCGACGCCTCTCACCATCGCCTCTTCAGCGCCACTGGGAACGGAAAGCTGATCGTCCTGGACGCCGAAACCGGAGCGATTGTCGCAACCCTTCCCATTGGCGCTGGTGTCGATGGCGCGGGATACGACCCCACCCTGCGCCGCGTCTACACCGCGAACAGCATCGGCACCATGACCGTCATACAGCAGGATTCCCCCGACGAGTATCGAGTTCTTGAAAATGCCCCGACCCATTTCCTCGGCCACTCGCTCGTCGTGGACCTTGCCAGTCACCGCGTCTATGTGGCTTACTTCGGATCGATTGCCGCCTACGATCCACTGCCCTGAACCTGAGGCCGCCCCGGGTCCCATTTTTCCGAAGTGAAATGGCGCAAGCTCCGCGCGCGATTCGCCCCTTTTTCGGTCATGGATGGCGGTGCAGGACGTGGGTTGCGATATCCGGCCAGAACTCGCGAAAGACGTTCGTGAGAGTGTCGCGCCCCACGGCGTACGCAAATCTCTCAGCGACGGCCTCGAAGGTCCTGGCCTCGCTCGGATAGTAGAAAGTGGAAATCCCTTGTGCCGCGCCGCGACCCAGCAATTCAGAAAAGTTGAAGGTGTTGTGCCCCTGATAGTTGGGCGTGATGATGGTGCGAGTCGATGAGTAAGCCACGCGCTTCCAGAAGTTGCCATGGCCCATGGCGAAGTATCGCTCATCCTCATGAAAAACGGCCGGCAGGGCGAAAATAACCAGATAATTGCCGTCGGCCTTATCGACAAACCCCCGCCAGTAATATCCCCCATAGCCCGCGATGCCTTCCCCGATTTGCGGGTGCGAATCCGATCCTTGGGCCATCAGCGACGTAATCCCCACGAATAGGAACGACGAGTAGTCAAAGGTATTCTGCGTCGCGATCCACAAAGATTGTTTTGCAGTGGGCGGAGGTGGAATGGCCCCAGCGCTTACCGCGCGGAAATTGGGCACCATGCCCAGTATTCGCTTGGGTTGATGTTCCGTTGGGTTTTCGACCTCGCCCCCAGGATTCTCGGGCGTCGGGCTTGGACTGGCGGCAGGGCTCGAGGTTCCGGACTGACCCGGTTGGGGTTTCTCCGGCGAGGTCTGCAAATCCTGAGTCTCCTGGCCTATTGCGTACGTCGATGCGAACAAATTCGGCAGACCGCTCGGCTGCTGAGCGGACGCGCGCGTTGCGAATGAGATGATTGCTACTAGCAGAAAGAAACGCAAAAACGCGGTCCTCCTCCGTGTAATTTAAACGTATCCCATATTTCTGTGCTCGCCCCTGGCCCCCAGGCGGAACAAGTGCGCCTTTGTGAGCACACATATGATCGCAAGGAAACAATCGATGGTAACAGGCTGTCTTCTCAATGAGTAACAATCTTAAGCGTAAGAGCCTCCCACGAATAACACACTTTCGATTCAAGTGGAGGGCAATCCGTTGCACAAAATTATGGTGGATACGTTTGAATTAGTCGGAGATGCCTTGCCGGAATCTTGCGTGCCCATGCTCGCTGCGGCGAATTTAGTGCATCGCAGCACGCCTACTTCAGAATGTAGCGGCGCAGTTCCAGAACCGCTTCAAACACAGGAAGTTACGCACTTGCAAGCCTTTAAGAAGGCCCTCCACTTCCCATCTAGAGTCTGCCAACCAGAACAATATGCTCAAGCCGAATTGCCTGAGGCAAGATGACTGAGCCGGCTCGCCGGATTTTTCGCTGAGGGCTGGGGAGTTTTCGGGCCTGGCGCGACAGCCGTCCCAAAAATCAGGAGTAGAAGCATCGGGAGCGCGCTCAGCGGGATGACCAAATCGCGAACCCGTTGCTTGCTCGCCCAAAACACCCCCGCCGCAAGGATCGCGTTCGAAGATCCCATTGCCAATAGCATAACCGTGAGGACGATAGGAGGAACTGGCCGACCGCCAAATTTCAAGTGAATGTGTCCCATCCAGTGGGTGGCGGCAAACCCAGCCGCCGTTGCGATCGCAAGGGTTGCCGCAAACGATTTTCGCCGCTCGAAGGCGAGACGCTCGCAAATCCGCGCCAAAAGCAGAAGCAAAGGGGGCACGGCCGGCAAAACGTAGCCGGGCATTTTTGTGCGCGAGAGCGAGAAAAAGCAAACTGTGAACAAAGGCCAGACCACTAGAAATAAAGTACCCGCAGGCAATGTTTTAGACTTGCGCAGCTGCAAGCCTCCTTGCACGGCGGCCCAAATCGCCGCCGGGGCCCATGGAAGGCAAGCGAGAAGCAGAATCGGAATGTAAAACCAGGCGGGCTCGATGTGCCCGAACTGCGGCGTCAAATAGCGCTTGAAATTGTGATCGATGATGAATACCTGGAAAAAATCCGGGTTGCGGCGGGCGCAAAGGAAGTACCAGGGCAGAGCCGTGACGCAGAATGCGGCGATGGCGGCGGGATGCAGCAAGCGGAAGGCGTCCCGCCAGCGCGTGGTAATGAGCGCCCAAAAAAATGTCGTGCTGCCGCAAACGATGAGCGCCGCGGGCCCTTTCGCGAGCACGGCGAGCCCGAGGAAGCAACCGAAGAGGATCGCGCTGAACAAAGTGGACGTGGGCCCGCGTGAATGCAGTTTGCTCGATAACGCTCCCGCGAAATTGTCGGGTGGCGCGAGATGCAGAAGATCGGCGGCGCCGACCATGGCAAGCGCGATCATCGCGGAAAATGGCATGTCCATGACGGCGTCATGAGAGAAAGCGATCATCCCAACCGAGACCGGAAAAAAAAGGAACAGCCAGCGGACTGTCCCCGCACCGTACAGGCGCAAAGCGAGCCATGCCATTGCCAACGTGGCGAGCAACGCATATAGGGCGCAGGGAAAACGAGCCGTGAAGGTGCTCATTCCGAAGAGCTTGAAACTTAGGGCCGCACTCCAGTAGTACAGAGGAGGCTTCTCGAACCAGGGCTTCCCGAAAAGATAGGGGGTGACCCAGTCGCCGGTATCCGCCATGGTACGAGCGACCGACGCATAGTTCGCTTCGTTGCCCACAAAGCCGGAGGCGCCGAGATGGCCGAAATAGCAAACGTAGAGCGTCGCGAGAACCAGAATCGTTCCGCCAATGCGCGAAGACAAAGATATCGCGCCCGCGCTCTCTTGCCCAACGTGGTTATTCTTCATGATGGAGAAGTAGCCTGGATTTTTATTTTGACGTTCCGGCCCGGAGCGCTCCTAAAGTGAGATGTGGAACTCAATCCGTTGGGAACGACCATTCCTGTCCTCGGTCCAGTCAACGGCCGCCTCGCATTTTGGCGAGAGAGCGAAGGAAATCGCCGATCCATAGTTTTTGCTCAATCCTTGAACGCCAACGGGAGCTTCCGTTGCAAGAATCTTGCAGCGCAATCCCTCGTCGATCGTCAAATCGGTCTATCAGTCGGATACGTTAGTTACCTTGCGCCAAATAAAATAAGGGTTGGAGACGTAAAGTGGAATTACGGCCGTATTCTCTCTTTTTAATTTTGAACATCCGCGCTTTGCCAACTTCGAGAGCGGAGGATCGCTCGGTTTGCTCCGCGGCAGTTAAGCTCACCGACGACGCGCGTATTCTACTATAGGTTGCGCCTAGAGCGGTCGAAGAAAGCCGATGCCCATGTGGACGCTGAAAAATCAAGCCTAACGGAACAGTTTCCAAACTCCGATTGCTTTGTCGCAGCGCTTGCTAGAAACCCTAGAAGCCATGGATTCTTTCCAAAATTGAAAGTTTCCGCTTTGACGCGGGCCAAACATCGGTTCGGCCTTTGCGGCGGGGTCTAATTGCGCGCTTTCGCACCGCAAGCTTCAGGTATTACCCTCCCGATCAGACGACGCTTTTCGTCGGGGCTGAACTCTCGACCTCCTATCGAATCGCTCCCTCTTTTCAAATTTGGAAAGCACCAAGCTACAGAATCGCTGTGCCGAATTTGCCTTCTCTGCTACACTTTTTGGCTCTGGTCCGGGGTAGTGCAATTGGTAGCACGCCAGCCTTTGGAGCTGGTTATCCTGGTTCGAGTCCAGGCCCCGGAGCCAAACCTTTTGCGTTTGCCTTCACTATGAATACACCCGACCTTGCCCTTGGCGCGATCTGGTATGTCGTATTTCTCTTCTCGACGACGTGCCACGAAGCCGCGCACGCGCTCGTCGCCAAACTCGGCGGCGACACGACCGCAGCCGAGGGTGGACAGGTGACGCTCAACCCGATTCCCCATATTCGCCGCTCGCCCTTTGGGATGGTCGTTGTGCCCATCCTTTCCTTCCTGTTGGGCGGCTGGATGATTGGCTGGGCGAGCGCCCCGTTCAACCCCGCCTGGCAGCGGCAGTATCCCCGCCGGTCGGCGTGGATGGCGCTGGCGGGGCCAACCGCCAATTTCTCGCTCATGATACTTGCGGGAATTGCGATACGCATTGGCTTGGCGGCAGGCTATTTTCGAGAGCCGGGGCTCATTCATGGGTATGCTGGTTTGGTAGTGCCGGCAAACGCGGCGGAGCCGACTTTTCTCACTTCTGCGCTGAGTATCCTTTTCATTCTAAATCTGCTTCTGGGGACGTTCAATTTGTTGCCTGTGCCCCCGCTCGATGGACACGCAGGTATCATGGTGCTGATGCCGGAAGGCGTCGCTCAGCGTTATATGGACTGGGTGCAGCATTCCAGAAATTTCGCCTTGCTCGGTTTGATCGTCGCTTGGTCCCTGTTCGATAGAATTTTCCAGCCCGTCCTTTTCTTTGCGCTGCGCACCCTGTATGGAGGGGTCCATACAGGCTAGGCGGGCCATGCGGAATTTAACGTTTGCGATTAGTTGAGCCTGTTGTCCTGCTGTTTCAAAATTGCACTATTGTCTCAATTTGTCCATTTCCAGCCGCCGATCTTCCTTGACTGCAACTGCATAAACCCTTCCCTTTCAATCAATGGAAAAAATTGTGCTCTGGCACGCCGTCTGCATTAGTCAGGGCCAGGAGTGTGATTTCGATGACTAAGTCATTCAATTGTCCCTGCGACTTCCGGATTGAGATTTCCGGGTGGGGCCTTGATAACAGTTTTTTCGCGGAAAGAACCGATTTGCTTTGGACCGCCGACGGTGAAAAACACGTGCAGTTGCATCGCGCCCTGCCGGAGGGGGCCGTTGTCTTCATTCGCTTGCTGGCCTCCGAACCCTCCAGTGGATCGGTTCCAGTCGCCTATCGTGTGGAAGATGTTGTACCGATGGATCGTACCGGGCGTTGCCAAATGAGACTGTCGCAATTGCGTCCGCGATCGAAGGAATCTCCGGTGCAGGAAAATGCATCCAATGGAGCAGAGGATCAACAAAGGGTATGCGACGTGCTGGCATTCGAAAACGAATTGCAAGACGAGGAGATCCTCCGATGAAACCAGAGACGATAAAAGCAACGACCCATGACCGGCTCGCCACAGGGGAGGAAATTCGGCGCGCAACCTCCTCCACGCATGATCGCGTGTTTGAGCTTTGCCATACCCAAGGCAATTACTGCCAAATGGATTCGGACCTGGGGGGGATTATCCGGTATCCGGCGGAGGAATTTGAGTTTTTCGCCTACTTAAGCGAGATGGATGAAAGCCCGGCAAACTAGGAGTCCATCCCGCGGAAAATTCCGGCCACTGTTTCCGAGCCATGTCCTGCTTTTGTGTTGTTCGAAGTCCCGAAGGGACGTCACAACGTATCACAGAGTTTCAATGGTGGGGCGCAAACTTGGATCATGGACAGCCCCGTGGGGGTGGCAGATGGATGCGTTGTGCCGCCCCCCCTCCAGGCTTGGCCCTCCGCCCTCAAACCTACGCACCGCTCACTCGGTAGGCTATCTTTTTTAGTCCCTAACGGGACTGGCCAAGAAAGTAAGAGCGATTCTTCATTCCGTGGGGCAATCTCCAAGCTGGTGCACGAACCAAGGGCAATTCACCTTTGGCACAAGTGCAATGCTTTTTTGTCCAAATTGGAACGCGGTTTTTGGATCGATCGGCGAATGAGTGGTC
>VFSW01008090.1_pt1 | contig 15160 bp, 16 predicted proteins | sample 5358111 | NCBI WGS metagenome assembly VFSW01 (sample SAMN11554181, study PRJNA540505) | mine drainage metagenome | isolation source: sediment from site ElyBrook_90M | place: USA: Ely Copper Mine, Vershire, VT | collected 2017
GTCTTGACGCCGCTCAGATCGTCGAAGAGAGCATGGGTGTGCTGACACCCATTGACCCGCGTGACTAGCGACGTCGTCGTTCGAGCCATTGACCAAGGCGACGTGAGGGCAGCGGCTCAACTCGTTCATGACGGTTCGCTCAGCCCCGATGCCGAACACCCCGAGCGGACCGACGCCTACTGGTCAGTCGTCCTCGAGACGCGTCGCCGGTCGGGTGAGGTTCTGGTGGCGTCAAGGGGCGACGAGGTCGTGGGTGTGTGTCAGCTGATCGTCTTTCCACACTTCCAACACACCGGTGGGTGGTGCGCAGAATTGGAGAGCGTGCACGTACGAAGCGACCTTCGAGGTCGCGGTGTCGGGACGATGCTGCTCGCGAGGGCCGAAGAGCTGGCGCGAGAGCGAGGTTGCTATCGCGTGCAGTTGACGAGTCGAAATGTGCGTCACGACGCACAGCGCTTCTACGTGCAGAACGGCTTCGAACTGACCAGTCAGGGTTTCAAGAAACTTCTGGTGGGGGGGGACCTCGCGTAGGTCACCGTCGTCCACGTTGAAGACGAATCCGCGCACCTCGGTGTCGTTGACGAACGGGCTGCGTCGCAGTGTCTCGACCGTGCTGAGGACATCGGCATCCACATCGCTGTACGCTCCGAGTCGAAACGGCGGTCGCTCGCCGAACTCCGCTTCGAGTTCGCTCTGCAGCGTCTCTTCGTCGAAGGCTTCAAGACCGCACTTGGTGTGATGGATCACCATGATCGACTTGGTACCGAGGAGGCGTTGGCTGAGCAGCAACGACCGTATGGCATCATCGCTCGCGATACCGCCGGCATTTCGTATCAAGTGGACTTCACCGAGGTCGAGACCGAGTGCCCCAAAGAGGTCGAGGCGCGAGTCCATGCACGTGAGTACTGCGAGATGCAGTTGCGGCATGGTTGGCATCTCGCGGTGACCGTGACGGGCAACGTAGGCACGATTATGAGATAACAGGTCGTCAATAACGCTCACCCACCCATCTTACGGACGTCACCTCGGTTCACGAACCTGAGTGGATGCGACCGGACCGCTCGCTACGCTGCACGGTGGAGGTGGTTATGAAGAGCAGTGATGAAGTCCGTGAGGAGTTGCGTCAGCCGGCGCTGGATCTGCGCGCGCTGATTCCCAACGTATTGAAGAGTTACGCCGAGATGTCGCGCGCGGCGCTGGGCGCGGGAGAACTTCCAAGTTCGTTCAAGGAATTGTTGGCATTGGTGATTGCGATCACCCGCGAATGCGACGGGTGCATTGTCTCGCACACGCGCGGCGCGGCCCGTGAAGGCGCCACCCGCCAACAGGTCGCTGAGGCGATTGGCGTAGCCATTTCTATGAACGGCGGTCCGGGCACAGTGTGGGGCCCGAGAGCCCTTCGCGCCTTTGACGAGGCCGTCGAAGCGCGCAAATCGTAGCCGCCTAAAAGCTGTAGGGCAGGTGTTTGATGCCGTTCACAAAGCTCGACGCCAGTTGTGAGGGCGCACCAGTTGCGTGAACGCCGGGCGAGCGGCGTAGGAGTTCACGCCACATGACCGTGATCTCTCGTCGTGCGAGATGCGCACCGAGACAGAAGTGGGGACCGGGAGCACCGAAGCCGTAGTGTTCGTTCGGCGTGCGTGCGAGGTCGAACTCGTAAGGATTCTCGAAGACGTCCTCGTCTCGATTTGCCGAATTGTAGAAGAGCAGGACTTTGTCGCCGGCTTTGAGATCGAAGCCCGAGAGCGTGTAGTCCTGAGCCAAGGTTCGTCGCATCCAGATAACGGGCGACGCCCATCGAACGATTTCGTCGGTGGCGGTCTTCGCGAGACCCTCGAAGTCGTCGGCCCAGCGCTGTTGTTGGTCGGGGAACTCCATGAAGGCGTTGAGCGCGTGAGCAATCGCGGTGCGCGTCGTTTCATTGCCCGCGGGGACCACCCGCACGAAGAAGGACGCGAGTTCTTGCTGGGTCAGTTTCTCTGATTCAATTTCGGCGTTCACGAGCGCGCTCGTGATGTCGTCGATGGGGTGCTCGCGTCGGTACGCGCCAAGTTCTTCCATGATCGCGGTCAAAGTGCCCCCGGCTTCGAGGAACGCGAGGATCGGATCGGTACCTTCGGGCACGAGTTCGGGGTCGCCCGCCGAGAGGATGATGTTCGAACACTTGAGCACCGTGGCGTACTCGCTCGGCGGTACGCCCATCATGGTGCAGATGATCTCCAGGGGGAACGGGGCGGCGATGTCAGTGACGAAGTCGCCGGTGCCGTTCGCCATTGCCCGGGTGAGCACTTGGTCGGCGACGCGTTCAATGGAGTCCTCGACCGCTTGCACATTACGCGGGTTGAACGCGTTCGAGACAATGCGTCGCAAACGAGCGTGTTTGGGGTTGTCGGTCGAGATCATGCCGGAGAAGTACTCGACCATCTCGGGAGGCAGGTCCATCTGCGAGACCGCGCCGGGTCCCGAGAGGAAGATATCGGGGTGGCGTGAAGCGCTCGCCACATCGCGATGGCGCGTGAGTGCGTAGTAGCCCGCACCGCGTGGAAGCTCGATGGACGTTCCTTCGATGACGGGTTCGTCGTAAAAGGAGATGGGCGCCTCACGTCGAAGTGTGGCGAATGCCGCTTCACGATACGACCACGGTTCGCGCCAGAATTCAACGTCCGACAGGTCGATGGTGCTCGGATCGATACGAGTCTCGGGAGTCATCTGGCAAATCGTAGCCATTGTGGCTCGCGTGGTCACGTCTTGGCATTCACACGGCAGACTAGGGGGGTGAGTGAACTGACAGACCAGGAGCGTTCGAGCCGCCTCAAGGCCCTTAATTCGTTGTTGGACCTTATGCGGCCTGCGGTACAGGCTGACGGAGGCGACCTGGTGCTGATTCGCGCCGACGTTGAAACCGGTGTCGTCGAGGTGCAACTTGGCGGCGCATGCTCGAGTTGTGCCATCTCCAGCGACACCCTTCAGGGTGGCGTCACGAGGATTCTCACCGACCGCTTGAAGTGGGTGACTGAAGTGATTGGTGGCGTGGACGACTCGATCGACGCCGAAGATTCCATGTCACTTGGCGCGGGTGGTTACGTGCCGCGCTACCGCGCCCTGTAGGCACATTCGCCAGGTCCACAGCCGCGACGTCGCTCACTTCACGCGTGCTGCGGTTTTGGCTCCTTGGGTAGGCCCAATGCGCGTTCGCCAATGATGTTGCGCTGGATCTCGGCGGTGCCACCCCAGATCGTCTCGGATCGTGAGAAGAAGAAGGACGCCTGCAACTCAGAGACTGGGTAGTCCGCCCGACCACGACGACTGCCCGCCACGATGGATTCGGCGTCGCCCTTACCGGTAAGGATCTGACCCTCCATGCCCAAGATGTCAATGGCGAGTTCCATGCTCGAGCGGTGAGCTTCGGACCAGAACATCTTGTTGCACGCCCCGAGCAGCGCCGCGTTGTGGGTGCCGTTGAGCGAGTCGGTCAAGGTCCGGTAGCCGTTGATCTCCATGATCTTCACCTTGGACCACGCCTTGACGAGTTCGTCTCGTACGCGAAGATCACTGTTCTTGCCGAGCCGCTTGGTCTCTCGAACAATGGTTTCCCATTCCTTCAAGAAGCGACGATATCCCGTCGTCGACGACGAACCCCGTTCGAAGCCGAGGGTCGTCATGGCGACCTTCCAGCCGTTGTTGACGCCACCGACCACGTTGCCCTTGGGGCAGTGCGCGTTGGTGAAGAAGACCTCGTTGAACTCGGCGGATCCGTCGACCTGGGTTATCGGACGGACTTCAACGCCCTCTTGATGCATGGGGACGAGGAGATAACTGATGCCCGCGTGCTGAGGTGCGTCGGGGTCGGTGCGGGTCATGAGAAACACGTAGTCAGCGTGTTGCGCCTGGGTAGTCCACACCTTTTGACCGTTGATCACCCATTCATCGCCATCGAGGACGGCGGAGGTCTTCAGACTCGCGAGGTCGCTGCCCGCGTTGGGTTCGGAGAATCCCTGGCACCAGGCGATCTTGCCCTGCAAGATTCCCTGGATGAATTCCTTCTTCTGCTCTTCAGTACCCCACTGGAGGATTGTGGGTCCAACGAGTGTGTCGCCAAAGAAGTCGGCGCGCATCGGCGCACCGGCGGTCGCGAACTCTTCATTCAAGACCACCTGTTGCAGGAGCGAGAGGCCCTTGCCGCCGTATTCGACGGGCCAGCCCGCACATATCCACCCACCCGCGAAGAGCTTGTCGGTCCAGGTACGGTTGAACTCCTTGCGCTCGGCGTCGCTGAGGGCGAATCCGGGTTCGAACCAACCTTCGGGCAAGTTCTCTTTCAGCCACGCGCGGATTTCTGAACGAAACGTTTCTGCTTCAACTGGGTAGGTGAGATCCATAGATGGCAGCGTAGTCATCTTGAGAGGGCCGGTGAGGCGGCATTTGTGCCCTGTTGCGATTTGGGAGAGAATTAAGAACTTTGTCGAATCCGAAAGTTGGACTGTGTCTCGAACCCTGCGCCAGACCATTCATGATACGAAGGCGTCCTGGGCTCTCTCCAAGACACTCACGGTCCCCGAGCGCATCCCGGCCCGCCCTGCGGCCCCTGGAAAATCACGGATCGCGTTCCTCGTGTATCGGGGGAATCCTCGTTGTGGCGGGCAGGGTGTCTATAAGCGCCATTTGACTCGCGAACTGGTGAATCTCGGTCACAGTGTCGAGGTCTTTTCGGGTCCACCCTGGCCGGAACTCGATGAAGGCGTCGGCTTCACGCCGGTGCGCGGACTGGACCTCTATCGAGACCCCGACCCGTTTCGCATCCCCGCGCGTTCGGAGTTCACCTCGGCGGCCGACCTCGCGGAGTTTACCGTCATGTTGAGCGCAGGCTTCGGAGAGCCCCTGGCGTATTCGATGCGGATCCACAAGATCTTGCGCGAGCGTCGAGGCGACTTCGACATCATCCATGACAATCAGTGCATGGGTCCGGGGATCTTGAAACTCCACCGCGACGGATGGCCGCTGCTCGAAACGCTGCACCACCCGATTACCGTCGATCGTTCAATCGCGCTCGACCACGCCGAAAATTTCTGGAAGCGCGTTACCACTCGTCGCTGGTTCGGATTCTTGCGAATGCAGGTGCGGGTGGTCAAGCAGCTGCCAGCGGTCCTGACGGTCTCACACAATTCCAAGATCGACATCAACGCGCAGATGAAGGTCCCTCTCGAGCGACTCACGGTCGTGCCGGTGGGGGTTGACCACACGGTCTTTCGACCGTACGACAACGTGGTGAAGAAGAAGGGTCGACTCATGGTGACCTCGAGTTCTGACGTGCCAATGAAGGGTCTCGTGCCCCTGCTCGAGGCGATTGCGAAGTTGCGCGTCGAACGCGATATTGACTTGATCGTGATTGGAAAGCCCAGGGCCAAGGGCCGTGTCGCTCTGACGCTCGATCGTCTTGGACTGAACGACATCGTGACCACAATCTCGGGCGTGAGCGATGAGGAGCTCGCACGTCTGTACGGTGAAGCCGAAGTGGCGATCGTGCCGAGCCTCTACGAAGGCTTCCCGCCCCCCCCCCGCCCGGCCTGGGGTGGCGCGGCGCCGGCCGGCCCCACGCCCGGGGGTGCCCTGCCCGAGGTTGTAGGCACGAGCGGGGAGACGGGTCTCCTGGTCGAGCCCAACAACCCCGACGCGCTCGTGAGCGCTATCCGCTACCTCCTCGACGAGCCCGACGTAGCGCAACGCCTTGGTGCCAACGGACGTCAGCGGGTGATCGAGCGCTTCACGTGGCAAGTCACCGCACGAGGGACCGCAGCGTGTTACGACGCGATTCTGGGTAACGAGCCCCTGCCCGCAGCGATGGCGTTTGACTGATGCTGACTGCGGATTACGGCCGATTGAAGTTACGCCGTGGCGACAGGGTGCTCGACTTGGGCTGCGGATTCGGCCGACACGCCTTCGAGGCCGCTCGTCGTGGCGCGCATGTGGTCGCCCTTGACGCGGGCCGAGACGAAGTCCAAGGTGTGGCCGCCACGTTCGCCGCGATGCTCGAGGCCGGAGAGTTGCGCGATCCTTCACTGCACACGGCGGCGGTCCGTGGCGACGCGCTGCACTTGCCATTCCCTGACGGCACGTTCGATCGGGTGATCTGCTCTGAGGTCCTCGAGCACATCCCCGACGATCACGCGGCGATGCGAGAACTCGCCCGGGTGCTCCGCGCCGGAGGGACCATGGCCATAACGGTGCCACGATTCGGACCGGAGCTACTCAACTGGGCCCTCTCGGACGAATACCACAACGTGCCCGGTGGACACATTCGTATCTATCGCCGTTCGGTTCTCGAAGGGCGCCTTCGCTCCACAGGGATGCGCGTGACCGGTCACCATTACGCCCACGGCCTCCACAGTCCGTACTGGTGGCTCAAGTGTCTGGTCGGCACCACCAACGAAGACCATCCGTTGGTGAAGAACTACCATCGCCTGCTGGTGTGGGACATTGTGAAGCGTCCTCGCACTACTCGATTCATGGAGCGGGTCCTCTCGCCACTCATTGGCAAGTCGATCGTTGTCTATCTGGTCAAACCCTCGTGAACACGACCAACTTCCTCGCGGGGGTGCCCGACGTCTTGAGCGCCGAGGACATTGCGGTCACCGCGCGCCACCTCGCGTCCCTCCAACTGCCCAATGGCCAGATTCCTTGGTTCAAGGGTGGTCACTGCGACCCTTGGAATCACGTCGAGGTGGCGATGGCTCTCACGATCTCTGGGTACCAAGAACAAGCGCGCGAAGCGTACCGTTGGTTGGCGCGTACCCAGTTGAGCGACGGAAGCTGGTTCAATTACTACTTTGCGTCGAGCGTGAAGAGCGCCCGACTCGACACCAACGTCTGCGCCTACGTCGCTACTGGTACCTATCATTACCTGCTCGCGACCGGCGACATCGACTTCGCCCGAGAGATGTGGCTCTGTGTCGAACGAGCGATCGAGTTCGTGCTTCGCTGGCAGATGCCCGATGGCACTATCCGCTGGTCGCTCGACGCCGCGGGTCGCCCCGAGACGTACGCACTGCTCACGGGCTCCTCGTCGATCTTTCATTCGCTGCGGTGCGCTATCGCGCTCGGTGAACGACTCGACCGTCGGCGTCTCTCGGGGGAGTGGTCGGCGGGTCGACTCGGCCACGCCGTGGCGCACCACCCTGGCGCTTTCGCGCCGAAGAACGAATTCGCCATGGACTGGTACTACCCGATCTTCTCGGGCGCCCTCGGGGGCGAAGGGGGAGAGGCACGTATCGCGGACGGGTGGGATCGCCACGTCATGGCCGAGTGCGGCGTGCGCTGCGTGTCTACTAACGATTGGGTCACGGCCGCCGAGACGGCGGAGTGCGTGCTCGCCCTCGACGGGCTGGGACTCACGACTCGAGCCCTAGAACTCTTTAGTCTGACGAGTCGACATCGTCGAGAGGACGGCGCGTACTGGACTGGCATTGCGTACCCCGATCACGTGACGTTTCCTGACCAAGAGACGACTTCCTACACCGGTGCCGCAGTCCTGCTGGCGGCGGACGCCCTGACGTCGTCCTCGCCCGCGTCAGGTCTCTTTCGCCACGGTGAGTTGCCGGCCCCGCTCGATCTCGCTGAACCTGGCTGTCCGATCCGCTAAGCGGTCAGTGGTGCCCGCCTGAGTACGCGAAGCGAACCCTGTGTGGCGACGTCAACAAACTCGTTGCTCTCGATCGCCTCGAGGTAGATCTCGAAGGGGGGGCGACCGCCGTCAGCGGGGTCCTCGAAGACGTCATGGATCATGAGCAGTCCGCCGGGGACGACTTTGGGTGCCCACGCGTGGTAGTCGGCCCAAGCGACATCCGCGGCGTGGCCCCCGTCGATGAACAAGATGTCCAAGGGCTCCGAGAAATGGGCCGCGATGACCGTCGATGGTCCTATGAGCCCGATGACCGTTGTCTCGAGTTCGGCGTCGCTGATCGTGCGCTGCCAGGCGGGCAGCGTATTGAGACGTCCGTCCACAGGGTCGACCAAGGTCTCATCGAAGTGCTCCCACCCCTCCTGGTTCTCCTCACTGCCGTGATGATGATCGAGCGAGTAGAGCACCGCATTCATCGACTCGGCCGCCGCGCCGAGGTAGACGGCCGACTTCCCGCACCAGGCGCCAATCTCGAGCCACGTGCCCTCGGCGCCCGCGTCGTGATGCAGGGCGTAGTGATGTAGCGCGAGACCCTCGTCGCGCGGCATGAAACCTTTGACGGTGTCTGCGAAATCCAAGAGATGCTTGCGTCGACTCATCCCGCGACCGCCTTTATGAGCGTGTAGACGCCCAGACCAGCGAAGATCAGGCCACCCGCGACGCGGATCTTCGCGAGCGGGACGAAGCGTTGGAGGAACTTGCCGCCGTACGCGCCAACGAAGCTGATGGCGATGAGCGCGAGCGAGGACGCGATGAACACCTCGAGGGGCTGGTGAGTCTTGGCACTGAAGTTGGCGGCCTGGATCTGTGTCAGGTCGCCGAATTCCCCAACGAAGATCACCGTGAACGCGGTGAGGATCTCGCGGCCCCTCGAGGAGGGACGCTCGCTCAAACCCTCGCGCTCGCCTTCGGCCTCGACTTGCTTCTCGGGGACGAAGAGCAGATACCCCGCACCACCCAGGAACAACAGAGCAACGATGAACTCCTTTATGTGCACGGGCAACAACGTGAGCAGGCTTCCGGCGGCTACCGCCAGTCCCATCTGGAGGACGAACCCCGCCGAGGCCCCCCTCACGATGGATGCAGGGCGAGCCCGGGTACTCATGACGATGGTGGCGATCATGGTCTTGTCGGGTAGTTCCAACAAGAACATGAGGGCGAAAATGCCCAGGAACGCCCCAACGCTCATGACCCTCGCCTAGAACTGTCCGCGCAAGGCACTCGCGAAACTGAGTCCGACACGCATCCGTTCGATCTGTTGTTGCACGGTGCGCTGCTCGCCACCGATCGGGTGTGCGGTGTGGAATGCTTCGACCTCGTCGGCGAATGCGGGGTCGCGAATGAACGTGGGTATACCCATGGCCAGGCGCGAATGAGAATTGAGCGGGAACTTCTCCATCGCTTCGTTCCAGCGCTTCGTGAGCAGTCTCCAGACGAGTGGGCCGGTTTCGATGTTGCGAGAGAGTAATCCGAGCACGATCGCCGAGTCCTGATTACGGAACTCCGAGAAACACATCTCGGCCGCGCGAAGCGCTAGCGCTTCATCCGCGAACTCTGCGAGCCCCCACTGGTAGCGCTGCTCTTCTTGGGGCGTGGCGGCGTTGTGGTACCGATCAAGGAACACCTCGAAGTCGCCGGGTCGGTTCTGGATCGCCACGATTCGAAGGATCGTACGTGCGAGGTCACCGTCCATCGTGTTCGCTTCGAAACGGCGAACGGCCTCGTCGCGAATCGACTGGTCTTCACCAACGACCCCGAGCGCACCGATGACGATGGCGCGCAACTGCGGGGTGAGTTCGCTCTCACCCGCACGTGAGTCCCAACCGAGTCGTTCGAACTGCGTGGAGAACAGGGCGCGGACCTGGTCGACGAGCGCGGGACGCTGCGCGGGCGTGAGCGCTCGAAGCGCGTAGTCGAACGCGGTGGCGACGGTGCCCCACGGTGTTGGTTCATCCTGATCGCCCAGACCGTGGGCGATGGCGAGGAACGCGTCCCAGGTGATGTGTCCGGCGAACAGTGACGCCCAGCTGTCGGCCACGAGTGTGGCGCGCTCGAGTTCTTCGAGCTCGGCGATGTGGCCCGCGATCGCGTGCAACTCCTGGGCCCCGTAGCGCGAGCGAAAGACCCCAGACCCCCCGGCGTTCAACACCACCGGTGCCTGGTCGCTCACTGCGACGGGCTCGTCACCGAGCAGGTGGCGACTCGTGGGTCCCTCGTGCAGTGAGCGGGTGAGGACCGGGACGAGCCACGACGAACCAATGGCGCTGTCGCCTCGGGCGGGACCGTACATGAAGGGCTGTTGGCGTAGCATTCCCCCCTCGAGGGTCACGAGCGGGTGACCGCCCTGGAGGATCCAGGTGTTCATCATCGCGCGCACGGGTTGGCCGGAGGTCTCCTCGAGCGCGTCCCACAGGTCAGTGGTGATGGTGTTGGCGTAACTGTGCTTCTTCAGGTAGTGGCGGATGCCGTCGCGAAAGGTCGTCTCTCCCAGATACTGCTCGAGCATGCGAAGGACTGATCCGCCCTTTTCGTAGGTCAAGAGGTCGAACATGCCTCGCGTGTCGTCAGGCGAGATCACTTCGTACTCGATTGGTCGCGTGGAATGCAGTCCGTCGATCTGTAGCGCGGCGTCGCGGTCGACTCCGAAGCCGACCCACATCTTCCACTGGGGTCGCATGGCGTTCGTACAGAGGATCTGCATGAACGTGGCGAAGGCTTCGTTGAGCCAGATCCCTTCCCACCATTCCATGGTGACGAGGTCACCGAACCACATGTGGGCGATCTCGTGCGCGACGACCTCGACGACTCGCTGCATCTCAGCGAGCGACGCCGAACCGGGGTCCACCAAGAGCGCCGTTTCTCGATACGTGACGCAGCCGAGGTTCTCCATTGCCCCGAACGCGAAGTCGGGGATGGCGACCATGTCGAGCTTGTCGCCGGGGTAGGCAATATCGAAGTACTCCGAGAAGAAGCGAAGGGCGAACTCTCCTGATTCGAGGGCGAGCGCGGCGAGGTGGCCCTTGCCAATGGGGTACACCACTCGTAGCGGGGTACCGTCGACGTCAACGGCGGCCGTCTCTTCAAAGGGACCAACGATGAAGGCCACGAGGTAGGTCGACATCTTCATGGTCGGCGCGTAACTCACCGTGCGCTGGCCGTTGCCCAATTCGGTGTTGGAGATCTCGGGCGAGTTCGAATACGCGGCGAGGTGACTTGGAATGGTGAGGTTCACCTGGTAGGTGGCTTTGAAGGATGGTTCATCCCAGCAGGGAAATGCGCGACGCGCGTCGGAATGCTCGAATTGGGTCGTGGCGATCACGTGACTCGTGCCATTCGTGTCGGTGAAGGTCGATCGGTAAAAGCCGTGCAACTGGTCGTTCAAGATGCCCGTGAACGCCAATTCGATCGTGGCGCGGCCGGCGGGCAGCGTCTCATCGAAGTGAAAGGTGGCGGTTTCGTAGGTTTCGTCAAAGGTTGGCTGATTCGAGCGGTACGAGGTACCGGCAACGCTCAACGTGGCGGCCCCGAGCACCAGCTCAATGGCGTGCAGGGTGAACTGCGAGACGGCCCGGGTGACGTCGACGTCGATCTCGACTCGGCCGGCGAAGGCCGCCGTCTCTAAGTCGGGGGTCAAGAAGATTCGATAGGCCGAGGGTACGACGTCTCGATTTAGGCGGTAAGGGTTAGAAGTGGAACTCATAAGTCGCCACCTTAGGGCTAAAAGTTCTACGCTCGCTAAGTGACAATTCCGCCAACGCCCGTTTCCCTGCGAGTCAAGCCCGGTCCCAATCGTCTCGCCGTGACCGGTATTGGCAACGCCATGCTCGACATCATCGCCCAGGATTTTGATGAGGTCTTTCGAGACCTCGGCCTCACCAAGGCTGCGATGGCCCTCATCGAGGAGCATCAACTCGAGGTGTTCTACAACGCCATGGGACCCACGATCCAAATGTCGGGCGGCTCGGTGGCCAACTCGATCGCCGGTGTCGCATCACTCGGAGGAACGTGTGGTTACATCGGAAAAGTAGCGGCCGACGAGTTCGGCGAGCGATTCACGCACGACCTGCGTTCAATGGGGGTCGAATTGGATTTGGCCATTGCGCGCGAGGGTGAAGGGGCGACGGGTCGTTGCCACGTCTTTATCAGCGAAGACGCCCAGCGCACGATGGCGACCTACCTCGGAGCATCAAACCAATTGCAGGTCTCTGACATCAAAGAGGACCTCATCTCTCGCTCTGAAATCACTTACGTGGAGGGCTATCTCTTCGACCTTCCACCGGCCAAAGAGGCAATCCGCAAGGTCGTCAACTTCGCCCACGAGCACGATTCGATGGTGGCGTTGTCGTTGTCGGACATGTTCTGTGTCGACCGGCACCGTCGAGATTTCCTCGATCTCATCACCGGCGATGTGGACGTGCTGCTCTCGAATGAGACCGAGATCAAGTCCCTCTTCCAGGTCCAGTCGCTCGGCCGCGCCTTTGACGCCATCGAGGAACTCGGGATCTTGGCGGTGGTCACCCGGGGCCCCAAGGGCGCGGACGTGGCGACGTTCTCGGGCGTGGTGTCGGTACCCGCGCACGAGGTCGAACACGTGATGGATCAAAATGGCGCAGGTGACATGTTCGCGTCGGGTTTCCTCTACGGTCTCGCGCTCGGTGCGGACCCCGTTGAATCAGCGCAGCTGGGCTCGTTGTGCGCGGGTGAGATCATCACCCACCTCGGTGCGCGGCCTGAGAGCGATCTCGAAGAGTTGGCCATCAACGCGGGCCTCCTCTAGGCCTACAGTCCCTGGGCGTCGAGTTCTTTGTCGAGCTCCTTGGTTCGTACCGTCTCCCACTTGACCCACGCCACCGCGATCGGGATGCACGCGAGCAGCATCAGTGCGTCGCCCCCGATCCACATGATCGCACCGCCCAGGTGGACGTTGTTGAGGATCGAGCGGGGGGTAGAACCCGCGGGAGCCATGGCGACATAACTCGGGAACGGATTGTGCGACGACATCACCAGGGCCAGACCGGTGAAGGTGTCGACCGGCACCGCCGCCATCACGTAGACCAGACGCAGGCCGCGATGGATCGTGGTGCCACGCTCACGGCCGAACGCCACGCGAAAGAACAAGTAACCAACCACCAAGAAGCCGATCTGCTCAGTGTGGTGGACCCATTCGTGCTCCAACATGAGGTTGAACAGACCGGTGAGGTGGGTGAGAGGAATGAAGACGAAATAGGCGGCGAACGCGAAGAGCGGGTGCATGACGAGGCCCAGCGCACGCGAGTCGAGAACGCGGCGAATGTGTTGGTTCCCTGCGTCATACGCGAGGTCGAGTGGCGCGCTCAGGGCGAAAAGGGGTGCGGCGACCATGATCAAGAGGAGGTGTTGGACCATGTGGACGCTGAAGTACGTCATGTCATAGACCCCGATGACCGACTCGGTGGCGAGGAAGGTGACGACCACTGCGAGAGCGAACCACGCAGCTCGCGTTCGGGGCCACGTCGGCACCCGGCGCATGGCCGAGGCGTAAAGGTACAGCACAATCCCCAGCAAGGCGATGGGAATTATCCCAAAATGCCACTGATTCAGGTGGTGCCATGAAAACTGCTGCGTCGACATGCCTGGCACGGAACAATCCTAGGGGAGAATTATTTTTTCGCCTTCTGGTCTATATGATGTCACCGTGAAGTCGAAGTACTTATCTCGCCGGGCGCTCGTCCTGCACGTCGCACTAGTCGCTTGGCTGGGAATGTCGGCCACCGCTGCGTGGTGGCAGGTCGGTCGCGCGGTGCAGGGCAACTCGTTGAGTTTCCTCTATTCGATCGAATGGCCGGTGTTCGGTGTTCTTGGCGTACTCGGGTGGTACGCGATGTTGAACGTCGAGAAGGTGACTGAAGAGCAGGAGTCAGCGCGCCGTGAGTACGAGGCGGCCATGCGCGCTCAAGCGCAGGCCGCGCGTCAGGCGAGTACTGACGTTGAAGACCCGACCCTCGCTGAGTACAACGACCACTTGGAGAAATTGTCTACGGTGAACAAAAAGCGACTCTGGGGTCATTAGTGGAGAAAGCGTTCGCCCGGTACCGGATCATGTCGTTCGTGACCGGTACGACGCTCCTGACGTTGTTCGTCTTCTTGATCCTGCACGGGATCGACCTCTCACTCTGGAAGAACCTCAAGGTGTTGGTGACCATCGACGGTATCGCGCATGGGGTAGTGCTCTACCCGATCTACTTGGTGATGTCCTTCCAGGTCGCCTTGAAGGCGCGTTTGCACATTGGCTATGTCGTGCTCATGATGCTCGCGGGTTTCGTACCGGGTCTGGCGTTCTACATGGAGCGTCGAATGCGGATGAAGTTGTTTCCAGTCACGGCACCGTACGCGTGAACGAGGGGTGGCTCGAACGTCGGGTCATAGCGTTCGCGCACCAGGGCGGCTCATTCGAAGCACCGTCGTCGACACTCGCCGCCATTGCCCACGCGATTGAGCGCGGCGCGAACGCGATCGAACTCGATGTGCACGCCACCAAGGATCGACAGATCGTGGTCTGCCACGACCCCACGGTTGATCGCACCACCAATCATCACGGCGCGATCGCCGAGTTGACCTTGGCACAACTCGCGCAGATGGACAATGCCTACTGGTGGATCGAGGGGGCTGCGGTGAGCCCGGGCCACGACGAGGACCACTACGTCCATCGGGGCAAGGCGCCGCGTGACGAGCACTACGCCATAGCGACGCTCGAACAGGTTGTTCGGGCGTTTCCATCGATCTTGTTGAATCTGGACATCAAACAAACCTCGCCGCAGGTCGAAGGGTATGAAGAACTGCTGGCGAACGAGCTTCGTCGACTCGAGCGCAGCGGTTCGGTCATCGTCGCGTCGTTCCACGACCAAGCGATTCAGAAGTTTCGTTCGATCGCGCCCGAGGTTGCCACCTCGGCCGCAACAGAAGAGACCGCGGCCTTCTATTCTTCGATGCTCGAGGGCTCGACGCCCGTTGTAGCGCCAGTCTGTGCGTTCCAAGTGCCCGCGAGTTACGGCGATATCACCGTCGTCACCGAGCAGTTCGTCGAGAGCGCGCATCGGGCGGGCGTGGCCGTGCACGTATGGACGATCAACGAGTTCGACGAGATGGGTCGACTTCTCGACCTGGGCGTGGACGGCATCATCAGCGACACGCCGACGATTCTCGAGGAGCTTTTGACGCTACGAGGCTGTAAGTGGGACGGTGTGCTGTAGTCAGTGGCTATTTAGCCGCGACCGCAGTTCGGCTTCTTGCCGTGGTTGGCTTTTTTCTTTGCGCGCAGCTTGCGCTTCACGGTCCGTTTTGACATAGGTGACAATGTTAGTAGGTAGAACGGCTCTCGGGCCAAACGAGAGGACAGTGGTGGACCCAACACTCAACGCCGGAGCGCTTGGTCAATTGGTGGTCGTCGCAACGCCCCTGGGCAACCTCGGTGATATTTCACGCCGTGCGCTAGAGCTTCTCAGTGTG
>VFSW01008091.1_pt1 | contig 15159 bp, 8 predicted proteins | sample 5358111 | NCBI WGS metagenome assembly VFSW01 (sample SAMN11554181, study PRJNA540505) | mine drainage metagenome | isolation source: sediment from site ElyBrook_90M | place: USA: Ely Copper Mine, Vershire, VT | collected 2017
AAATGGCCGTCGCGTATTTTCAGAGCCACGCCCCACACGGATTCTGGCCGCTCGTGAATGGTGGCTCACCCGCGGTGATCTATTGCTTTCTGTGGCTCTACTTTTCCGCCGCAGGAGCGGGGCCATGGAGTTTGGATGCGAAGCGGAAAAACCAACTAATCATCAATGAGGCATAAACATGTTACGAGATAAAGAAGCAGTTGCAACCATCGCGGTGAAGGATTTAAATGCTGCGGGAAAATTCTACGAAGAGACACTTGGCTTGAAAAAGATTGACACGCAAGGCGAGGAAGCGATTACCTTCAAAAGTGGGAACTCGAAAATCTTTGTCTATCGCTCGCAATTTGCCGGGACGAACCAAGCTACGGCGGTGACGTTGTCCGTGGGCAGCGAACTCGAAGAGATCGTCGGCGCGCTTAAATCCAAAGGCGTTCGCTTCGAGCATTACGATATGCCGGGCATGACGCGTCAGGGCGATATTCATGGCGAAGGCGACATGCGGGCTGCCTGGTTCAAAGACCCAGATGGGAATATCCTCGCTCTCATGAATGGCTAAAACAGGTATTGCTAATTTAGTATAGTTATGGAATCTCTTGCAAACGAGCGGGTTCCTCGACTCCGCAAATCGTCGCTTCGCTCCGATTTGCTTCGCTCGGAATGACAATGAAATCTATGCTGAATTAGCAATGCCCTAAAACACAGTTGTGCCTGGGCTGCGCTCACGGCTCGCGTTGGAATCTTGACAATGACTGAGGGCATCGCGCAGATTTTGTGAGCCCAAGTGGAAATGTCGAAATCGAGGGAAGATTTCCCGGCCATGACCGCCCCAGCCCCGGAAATCCGCACCTTTAGCCCTTCGTAAAGAATTCTTACGAGAACGGGTAAGAAATCTTTACTAACCGCCTGTCGCCCGTTAATTTATTTATGATTAAATCAAGGGATTACCGAGCATTCTCGTCACGGTATGGTTTTTATGCAACCCTTATAGGTGAGCACTACCAAAACGTCAGCCCCAAATCGCTCTGGCAATCAACCGTTTGAAATCCTTGCGCGCGAGGATTATTCCGATGTAACCTACATGCTCGAGGTCCATCACCCGCTGATGGCCCGTGCTGCGCGGCCCGGCCAGTTCGTCATTGTGATGTCGCGTGCCGAGGGAGAACGGATTCCGCTCACTATTGCTGATTTCGATGCTGAGAAGGGCACGATCACCCTCGTCATTCAGGCCGTCGGCAAAACGACGATGGAAATGCAGCAGTCCTGCAAGGTGGGAACGGCGCTTTATAGCATGGCCGGGCCTATGGGGATTCCGAGTCACGTTAGCAATGCAAAGAAGGTCATTTGCGTGGGCGGCGGATTGGGCGTAGCACCGGTCTTTCCGCAGGCCCGGGCGATGAAAGAGAGTGGCGCATACGTAATCGGTGTACTCGGTTTTCGGAATAAGGATCTAGTGTTTTGGGAAGATAAATTTCGGACGATTTGCGATGAACTTATTATTTGCACGGATGACGGCAGTGCCGGCATCAAAGGCTTTGTAACCGATGGCATTAAACAAGCGATCGAGAGGCATCCCGATGTGGGCGAAGTCGTAGCTATTGGGCCGCCGGTGATGATGAAGGCGAGCGCCGATGCCACGAAGGCGTTTGGCATCAAGACGATGGTAAGTCTTAACCCGATCATGGTCGATGGCACGGGCATGTGCGGTGGATGTAGGGTGAAAGTCGGCGAGAAAGTGAAATTCGCCTGTGTCGATGGGCCTGATTTCGATGGCCACCAAGTGGACTTCGCCGATTTGATGGTGAGGCTCAGACGCTACAAAGAAGAAGAGCGCGTTGCTACCGAACGCTGGTCCGAATCCTGCCGTATGAGTGAGCGATCATCTTTGGCTCAAGTCCCTGCGTAAATAATCAGTACAATAAGAAATAAATCAGCGCAATCCAGGTTTAATGGCAAAGAAACGCACGGTTCGAACGATCCATCAGGGGCGGACTCCGGTAAGCGAGCTTGATTCTGCTATTCGAGCGCACAACTTTGAAGAAGTCAACTGCGGATATACGGAGCAGGAAGCGATTCGCGAGTCCCAGCGGTGCCTCTTCTGCCCAGACCCAAAGTGCATCGAAGGTTGCCCGGTATCCATAGATATTCCCAATTTTATACAAAAGCTCGGCGAGAAAAATTATCGCGGAGCGTATGACGTGATCACGGCCACCAACCTTCTTCCCGCCGTGTGCGGCCGCGTCTGTCCGCAGGAGAACCAGTGCGAAGGGGTCTGCACCGTCGGAGAGACGTTAGAGCCGGTTGCGATCGGTCGCATGGAGCGTTTCATCGGCGATCTCGCGATCACGAACGGTTGGATAAACAAGCCTTATATTCATCCATCTATTTTTAAGATAGGAATCGTCGGCTCCGGCCCGGCGGGTATGGCCTGCGCGGCCGATATGGCGAAGGCCGGCTGCGATGTTACAGTTTTCGAAGCATTTCACGAGGCTGGCGGAGTGCTGCGCTATGGCATTCCCGATTTCCGCCTGCCCAATTCCGTGGTTGATGCCGAGATCGAAAAGCTGAAGCAACTCGGCGTCAAGTTCGAATGCAATACGCTGGTGGGGCGGCTCTTCACGATCGAGCAGATGATCGAAGAACTCGGGTTCCACGCCGTGTTCATTGGTACGGGCGCTGGCTACCCCACAATGCTCGGCATTCCCGGCGACTCGCTGAACGGCGTGCTCTCGGCGAACGAACTCCTTACACGTTGCAACCTGATGCGCGCCCGCGATTTCCCGAACGTGGATACTCCTCTGCCGCTTGGGAAACAGGTCGTAGTTGTTGGTGCTGGCAACACCGCGATGGATGCACTCCGGGTTAGCAAGCGCCTGGGTGCAGAAGCCGTCACTTGCGTTTATCGCCGCTCAAAGGCAGAATGCCCCGCGCGGGCCGAGGAAGTTCATCACGCCGAGCAGGAGGGCATCGAGTTTCATTGGCTCTCCAATCCGGTCGAGATTTTAGGCGATTCCGAAGGCAATGTCCGCGCCATTCGCTGCATTCGAATGGAGCTTGGCGAGCCAGACGAATCCGGACGCCGACGACCGGTACCGATTCCCGGCAGTGAATTCGAGATCGAGACAGACGAGGTAGTCTATGCTATTGGAACGAATGCGAATCCGATCATCGGACAGACATCGAAGCTCAGACTGAATAAGCGGGGCTACATCGAAACAGACACAAATCTTATGACCTCGATGGCGGGCGTTTTCGCGGGCGGTGACATCGTCACCGGCGCGGCAACGGTCATCGAAGCAATGGGAGCTGGCCGGAAGGCGGCTCGGGGAATGAAAGCCTTCATAGGCATTCGCGATGTCGGTCCGCTCAATATCCGCCGATCGCTTTTTGGTATCGACACGCGCGAGCATAATTTTAAGAGAGTGAGGGTCGCTGCATAATGGAAGTTGAAGAAATTACTATAGCTGAAACCAAAACGAACGGTCGTGTGAAAGCGGCCGCCGGTGTCATCGCCCGCGATGCGCCACTCGTTCAATCCGTTCGACCGAAAGCGACGAAGTTGAAGGAGCATATCGTCGAGATCATAAGCGATTCCGGCGAGGGCGCGCAGAAGTGCGGCCAATCGTTTGGTTCGATCGTCGCGCGTATGGGCTTGGGCGTTTGGACAACGGAGATCATCCCGGCCGAAATTCGGCCTCCGGCCAGAAGCGTCGCGGGCGCGAGCGGTAACCGAATTCGCATTGGCGCAAAGCGCGTGACGAATGGCGGTAACGAAACGGATCTCGTCGTGGCGTTCAATGAGCAGGTTCTTTTGGGCAGAGTGCGCGCGAATGAATTGAAGCCCGGCTGCACGATCCTTTTGGAGTCGATGTGGCGGGACGATCGCCGCGTCGCAACGTCCTACATTGACGCCGTCGAGCAACTTCAAGCCGCGGGATATAAGGTCTATGAGATCCCGATGGACAAAGAATGCCGCAAGTTGGTATCGGATCCGCGTAAGGGCAAGAATATGTTTGCCTTAGGCCTCCTGTGCGGATTGTACAGCCTCGACCTGCAGGTCGCGCGCGAACAGGTCGCGCTCACGTTCGGCAAAAAGGCGGCTGGCGTTATTAAAAGTAACATCGACTTACTCGAAGCCGGCTTTGCGTGGGCCGAAGCGAATCTGGATTTCAAATACGAAATTCCCGCTGCCAAGACGACGGAGCCTCAAATCGTGGTGAACGGCAACACGGCACTTGCTTTAGGTGTGCTCGCCTCCGGGATCGAAATTTGCGCGATGTACCCGATCACGCCGGCTACATCAGCTTCGCATTATTTAAGCGATGCCTTCGAAGTGGTTGGCGGTATCGTGCATCAGGCAGAGGACGAAATCGCGGCCTGCACGTTCGCCATCGGAGCCTCTTATGCCGGTAAGTGTTCGATCACGATCACCTCCGGCCCCGGTTATTCGTTGAAGCAGGAAGCCATTGGCATGGCGGTCATGGCGGAGATTCCCCTCGTCGTAGTGAATGTCATGCGCGGCGGACCCAGCACGGGCCAACCCACAAAGACCGAACAAGGTGACCTCATGACCGCGATCTTCGGCAGCCATGGCGATGCGCCGAAAGTGGTGATCGCGCCGGGGACGATCGAGGAATGTTTTTATTCCGTCATCACCGCCCGAAAGATTGCGGAGACGTTCAACATGGTCGTCGTCATTCTTTCGGACGCGAACCTTGCCAGTTCCCAACAGCCTTTCAAGCGGCCGGAATTTGATGAGGCCTGGCTTGCGCCACCCATCGATCAATCTGCGATTCCCAAAGGGGCGAAGCCGTATGACTGGGACCCAAAGACTGGCCTTGCCCGCCGGTTCATTCCCGGTCAGCCCGGAGGAATGCATACCGTCACGGGCCTTGCGCACGATGAGAACAGCCACGTTGCCTACGACGCCGAAATCAACCAGCGGGCCATGCGCGCCCGAAGCCTTAAGCTTGCTGCGCTGCAAAAAACGCTCAAACCGCCAATCGTTTTTGGCGAACGCAGCGGTGACCTTCTCGTCATCGGCTGGGGCAGCACGAAAGGCGCTATCGAGGAGGCGGTCGAAGAACTCCGAGCGGAGGGCAAGAAGGTCTCCTCACTTCATTTGACGTTTATACAACCGCTTCCGCCTGGCATTAAAGAAATCCTGGCCGGATTCAAAAAAGTTATTACGATAGAAAATAATTGGAGCGACTCACCGAACGACGAAATCATCGACGAGTCGAACCGCCGGTACTCCGCGCTCGCGATGCTGCTGCGCTCGCGCTATCTTGTCGATATCGATTGCTTTAGCGAATGCCGCGGCACACCGCTCAAGCCCAACACCGTGCGCAAAGTATTGATGGAGGCGATGGCATGAACACAGCGATAAATGGGAGTGGGATGAATGTTTTGAATGGAATGACCCAATCCATAAACGTCAATGATTGTTTGCTCCAGCTTTACGAGGAGCACTACGAACTCGAGGACTACCAAAAAGGCGTGCCTCGCTGGTGTACCGGTTGCGGAGATAACGCGATCCTCACCGCCGTTCAGCGCCTGTGCCGCGATGAAGCGCTACCTCCCGAAAAGACCGTTTTCGTTTCCGGCATTGGCTGTTCGAGCCGGCTGCCGCATTACATGAATACGTATGGCTTCCATAGCATTCATGGCCGCGCACTGCCGCTGGCCGAGGGAGTCCGGCTTGCGCGGCCCGACCTCAAGGTGTTCGTGAACATGGGCGATGGAGATTGCTGCTCGATCGGTGCGGCGCACTGGATTCATGCCATTCGCTACAACATGAACATGACAGTCATGCTGCACGATAACAACATTTATGGTCTCACCAAGAAGCAGGCCTCGCCAACGTCACCAATTGGGCTGAAGACGAACACGACGCCTCGTGGCAGCTATCTCGATGCGCTCAATCCGCTGACGGTTACACTCGGCGTTACCAACGTTTCCTTCGTAGCGCAGGCCGTGGATTGGATTCCCAAAACGCTGTACCAGATTCTTTCAGCGGCCTATCATCACAAGGGCCTTTCGTTTGTACGCATTATTCAGCGATGCCCCGAGTGGCTGCCCACGCACATGGACGAACATCTCCATGACCCGCAGCGCGTCTTGCTCCTGCATCACGAGAACGGTCTTGAAATCGATTCTGAACTTGCGAAGCGATATACGAACATGCTGGAACACGATCCATCCGACCTGAATCGCGCCCGCGAAGTTGCTTCGGGTACCGATCCGATTCCCGTCGGAATCCTTTATCAGAATGACGACGTGCCGTGCTACGAAGATGTAAGGTACGATTCGCGTCTTCGCACAAGCAGTTTAGTGAAGAATGGGCTTGAAGCAGAGTTCGAAAAGTTTACAATCTGGCCAGAGGAAAGAGAAAAAGTATGAATATTTGGTCGTTCATCACACATCATTCATAATTCATAAGTACCTGTTATGGAAGTGAACGTTCAAGATCAAATTGCCTTCTATCTCACTGGCCGCATCGTTGGCGAGGCATCGCCCACGATGCACTCCGGCTTGAAACCACTCGACCGAAATTATCGTCCGGCTCTATTTGCGCGGCACGCCGACCTAACTTCACTACGCTATGATTTTCCACTGGTGCTGAACTCGGAAGGACGCATCGCTGGCGATGCCATCGCCGGGGATGCCATCGCCGGGGATGCACCGGAACGCGCAATCCTTTCGCTCAGCGGACTCGTGGACGATGCCGTCGAGGCGCTCCGAGACGATAAGGACCGCGACCGGATCGCACGCCACGGCTACGAAATCGAGCGCGAACTCCGGCAGGAGGCATCGCCGACGATGCTGCACCGCAGTGGGCGCACACCAAGCGATGCGGACTTCGCGACGCTTTGGAACGCGGCGGCTGCGCGTTTGGCAGTTCAGGATCCGGCTTTCGCAGATTCCGCCAAGCGATTGTGGGAGCTTTTCAAAACTCGTGGCGAGCTTGTCGATGCCGGATTTGCCTTGCCTACTCGTGCGGTGCGCCACGTATGGAATGTGGTTCAGGCCAGCAAGGCCAAGGCATTTCACGAAAAGGCTGACCGATTCCTTGTAAAGCTTCATGGCATTCTCGATGCCGAAGCCGCGGGTTCCGACCTTGGCCGTTCGCCCGAACGCTTGCGAGCTAATCTTGCGGCGCAAGAGGGCACCTCGTTTGCGTCCACGTTCGATTTCGATGCGATGTCTCGCATTTTGATCGAAGCGAAGCCAGGCGCTAAACTTTCCGATGCGCGCCGCGGGCGAATTCAAAGTCTCATCGATACCATCGAACGTCAGCGATTCTATTCGCCCCAACCCGAAGCGAGCGCTCCGGACCCAAAATTTCACGGCTTCCTGTTTTACCGCTCTGCCGATGCACTTCAGGCCTATAAAGAGCGCCGCGTTGAAGCAATAGCGCTGTTGAAGGCTCTGGCTATTGCGGAACTCGAAGTGAGTGGGGAATATCGCGAAGGCGGGAGCGCGCATGAAGTGGACGAGTCATCACCGGGCACGCCAAACCACGACACGATATTTGAAGATTTTGGCGTGGGTGGACTCGATGCAGGTCTGCTCGCCGCATTGCCCGACTATCTCGTTCTGAAGAATAGCTCGGAACTTGGCGCGGAGGAGACGCTCGCGATCAATGAGGCGTTGTCAACAGGATTGCCGATCCGAATCCTCGTCCAGACGGACGATCTTCTGGAACCCGCCGCGGCGGATATTTCGCGAGCGACGCTGGGCGTACCCGAGCGCCATCTCGCGCTGGCCCTGCGATCCCGGCAAATGCTCGATACGGCGATCGGCCTCACCGACGTCTTCGTGCTGCAATCGAGCGCATCCCAGCTTTTCCGTTTGCGGGATGCATTGCTGCGCGGCATGACGTACAACGGCCCCACATTCTTCAGTATCTTTTCGGGTTCCACCGGACATAGCGGGGACGTGCCCGCATATCTCGTTGCGGCCGCCGCGACGGACTCGCGCGTGTTCCCCTCGCTCGTGTACGATCCATCGGCCGGTTCCGACTGGGCATCGCGGCTTCAATTGGATGAGAATCCCGATGCCGAGGATGCGTGGCCTATGCATACGCTCGAATTTGAGAACGATGCGCACGAGATGCACTCCATGAATGTAGCTTTTACGCTCGCCGACTTCATGGCGATGGACGACCGGTTCCGGGAGCATTTCGCGATCGTTCCTAAAGCGGATTGGAGCGATGCGATGATCCCGGTTCCCAAATCGCTGGAACTTCTGCCGAAAAACCTTCCCAGCACGGTCCCGTTCATTACCGTTCTGGACGGCGAAGGACGCCTGCAACGGGCGATCGTGAATCGCCGCGCGCTCGAAGAGACCCGGAGGTCACAGAACTTGTGGCATAGTCTGCAGGAATTAGGCGGAATTCACAACTCCCACGCCGAACGATTTGTCGAACAGATAAAAGCGCAACTCGCTGCGGCCGCGCAGGCCGCCCAACCAATGGCGGCTCCGGTAGCTGCTGCAGCAGTTCCCGATGCCGTATCCGTCGATGTGATTGTAACGGAAGTTAGTGACGTTCACGGTGACGAGCCCTATATCGAGACATCCCGTTGCACCAGCTGCAACGAATGTACGCAGGTCAATAGCAAGATGTTCGCTTACAACGGCGAAAAGCAGGCCTACATCGCGGACGCAACTGCCGGCACCTTCCGCCAATTGGTCGAAGCCGCCGAAGGCTGCCAGGTCTCCATTATTCATCCCGGCAAGCCCCGCAATCCGAAGGAGCCGGGATTGGAAGAGCTAATGAAACGCGCCGCGCCGTTCAACTAAATGGTGGAGCACATGCATTAGCGTGTGCCAACACTTACTCGTTCTTATAGGACTCCGAGATCAGCAGCAGGTGCGGAGCGATTTTCAGGGCTTTGGCGACGCGGGATAAATTGTCTATTCCAATGCTGACCTTTCCAAGTTCCACCTTCGAAATGTAATTATCGTGCATCGCGCATTTCGAGGCAAGTTGCTCTTGAGTCAAGCCTCGCTTTACTCTGATTGCACGGATGTTTTTGGCGACGATTTTTCTAAGTTTACTAACCACTTAAGATAATTTAAGTGCGTCCCGATCATAAGCCTTCGCCCGATTTGGCGAAGATGGCAATTTTTGTCGTATCTTTGTAGCAAGAACTTCGAGCATCCGGGGATTGCCCGGACGTCCCGGGTTTGTAATCTTCGTTGAGAGAGAGTTCAAACACAATTCACGGGCGGGTGACAGCCGCTTATTTCCAGTCACTTAAGCTATAACTCATTATGCATAATCGCATGGTTCCTTTTACGGCAATAGCATTATGCGCTCTGCTGCTTTCCTCGAAAATGGCCCTGGCGCAACAATCAGATTCCCCATTACCCCGAACGCTTTCGTATCAGGGCGTTCTCATGCCCTCTGGCGGCGGAATAAAAGCTGCGGGAAGCCGGTTACTAACGGTAACGCTTTATGGCGATGCCAATGGCACTATCAAACTCTGGCAATCTACGATGAACACGACGGTCGATTCGAGCGGCGTATTCAATTGCCTTTTAGGCACGGCGGATAATCCGCTGCCCGATCCATCGGCGATGGATCGGCCCATCTGGCTGGGTGTTGCCGTCGATAACGGCCCCGAATTGCGGCCGCTTTCGCAAGTTACCGCTTCGGCCTATGCGCTGAATGTGGTCGATAATGCGATCACCACGGCGAAGCTGGCCGATAACGCGGTAACGACGGCAAAGATAGCCGATAGTTCCATCACCGCGAACAAGGTGAACATGGACTACATCGGCTCTATAAGCGTGAATGGCCAGAAAGCAACGGGCATTGGCAGTGCAATCAACATCGCTTCCGCCGGCACTCTTCCTGTTTATTTCGACTCGGCGAGTTCCACGATCCTGCTCGGAAATCCACCGAGCGATTTCATCGGTTCCCAGTCCGGACTCACAGTCACGAACACCGACGACGGGACATACGGGGGATCTGATGCGAGCAGCACGAACGCCGTTGTTGGCGGCCAGCATAATGAGGCGTGGAACAAATGGGCCGCAACACCCGAGACGGCCGGACTCGATTTCGTTGGCGGCGGATTCGCAAACAAATCTTGGGGGCATTACGATGCCATTCCAGGAGGAGATACCAACGTGATCGTAAGCGATATGTCCCAGATTGGCGGGGGAAATGGCAATCGCATCGATACTGTTCAAAACTATTCCGTCATTGGCGGCGGGCAAAACAATGCTATCACCAACAAGATTGTAGGAAATGCTAAAAACGAAGGTACCAACTGGCACGTCATCGGGGGTGGGTACGGCAATACGATCGCTATTGACGTTGAAGCAGGAAATCCATCGGAAAACCATGTCATGGGCGCCGAAGCAATTCTCGGAGGCGAAAGTAATACATTAGATGGACCGTGGGGATTTATGGGCGGTGGCGAGAATAATATGATCGCCAATGAACTTCCCCTGCAAGATGATGACGCTGGAGATCGCATGACCTACGACGCCATTGTGGGCGGGCAGCAAAACAGCATCGACACCCTTTCGGCACAATCATTCATTGGAGGAGGATTGGGAAACCACATCGCGGGAATGGGAACGTATGGAGGGCCTAATACCCACACCTTTTATGATTCGGCGTTTGCCAATCGGTCTGTTATCGGCGGAGGGGAGTACAACGGTATCTTTTCAGCGAATGATGCGGCCATTACCGGAGGCGACACGAACACGATCCTTCGAGGCGCGGATTATTCGGCTATTGGCGGCGGGCGGCAGAATACCATTCAGAGCCCAAATAGCGTCATTGCTGGGGGCGAAGCTAATTTTGCCTCGGCAACTCATACCACGGTCGGCGGTGGCGTCGATAACCGCGCGGAGGCCGAGGAAGCCATGGTCGGTGGCGGCGAGCTAAATGTCGATTCGGGAAGTCACGCCGTAATCGCGGGTGGGTACAGTAACACCGCGAAGGGTAACTATTCTTCGATTCTGGGAGGAGCCAGCAACGATGCGGCGGGCGTTTATTCCTCGATTCTCGGCGGACGCGCGCTGGAATTGGGCGATAGCAGCGTCGGATATAATGCGGGTGGTTCGTCCAACGTCACGAATCTTACATCCTTTAAGAATGTGGGGTATCTTGGCAATGTCGATCTGTGGATCGGCAATGTCGACAATACCGCCCGAGCGCTACGATTGTACTCGCCAAACACGAGCATAAACTATAGCTCTTCACATTACTCGTCCTTTCAGGCGGGCGGACAAACATCCAATATTATCTACACCCTACCGGTTTCCGGCCCAGTCGCCAATGGTCAGGTGTTGGGGGTAAGCACTTTTACAGGCCCGAATGTAAGCCTGGCCTGGATTTCGCCCGATACGGGGCACGGCGGCGGCGGCCTATTCTGGAGCCTGACCGGAAACGCAAACACGGTCGCGGGATCGAATTTCATTGGAACTACCGATAGCGCCGCCTTCGAAATCCACGTGCTCGATACGGCGACTTCTTCGGGCGGCAACAAACGTGTGATGCGCTACACATTTGGTTCGACTTCACCAAATATCCTCGGCGGTTCCAGCGCGAACACCCTCGCCGCAGGCTTGAGCGGCGCAGCGATTCTATCCGGTGGCTCACTGGTCGAGCCTAATACGATAAGGGACAGTGCGCGCTATTCCGTAATCGGCGGCGGAGCGGGAAACAACATCGGTGGTCCCTTCAGCGTGATCGGAGGAGGCGAGAACAATATGGATCTCGCGGACAGCGCGGATCACAACGTGATCGGCGGTGGACTCCAAAACACCGAGATCGATCCCAGCTATGGCACGATTGGCGGCGGAGCCTTTAACTATCTTGATTCTGCTTCCTGGGGCAGTACGATAGCGGGTGGCTATAAGGATACCGTCCAACCGGGCGTTTCCTTTCTCGGTGGCGGGCAGGAGAATACCATCGATACGAACTGGGGTTTCGGCGACGTCCTCGTTGGTGGCCGCCGGAACCACATGGAACATGGGGCGGATGCCTTCATCGGAGGAGGATATGCAAATCATACATCAGGGTCATCGGACGTGCTGGCCGGTGGAGATAGCAATGTCGTTTTCTCGACCTTTGCATCCCTCGGCGGTGGCTTGCGGGATACGATTTCTTCGGACTATGCCTTCCTCGGCGGCGGGCAATCGAATAAAATCGATGTTAATTCCGATCATTCCGTGCTGGCGGGTGGAGATTCAAACATAGTCCAATCGAATTTCAGTACGCTCGGTGGAGGGCTGGGGAATAAGATCGGTGTCAATTCAGCCCATTCAGTACTCGCGGGCGGTTCAAACGATACGGTGTTTGCATCCAATTCAGTGCTTGCCGGCGGCGATTCAAATGTTATTCGGCAAAATGCAAGTGGTTCAATAATAGGAGGCGGGACGGGCAACCTCGTTGATTCCAACTCCCTATTTTCAACGATCAGTGGAGGCTACACTGATACCATTGATAATGGAGTAGGCTCGACCATCAGCGGTGGCCAGAACAATATAATTCATACCCAGGATGCTGTAATCGGAGGGGGTGTGTTGAATTTCATTGCCCATTCCGATTGTCCGTGCGGTTCAACAATAGGAGGTGGTCTTTCCGATTCCATTGTTGGTCTCTATCCGCGCTGGTCAAATATCCCTGATTCCATTCCTCCCTTTATGTGTACGATTGCAGGGGGCGAGCAAAATACTGCGAACGCTATTGGCGCTTCGATCGGAGGGGGTTTGGATAACCATGTGCTCGGAGCGTATGGTACCATTCCAGGCGGTTCACAATTGATTGCGTTCTACCAGCAGACCGTGATCGGTTACGTAAACGACACAAGTGGCTCCGAGCACGGGGGAGAGTTTGTCGTTGGAAATGGAACCTTCGGCCATATTCGCTCCAATGCCTTCAGCGTCTCAGATAGCGGCCATTCGGTAGTATATCAAACGCTCGGAAATGCGATACCCGGTTATGGTTCAACCATTCCTATCTACGGCGGAGCTTATCAGGATAATGGAATAATCGCATGGGGTGATGTTCCATCCGATTTCGGACTTGCCGGGCCGGGCCATCAGATAATGCCGGTTCCAACACCCGATGTGGGCATTGTTGCGGTGTTTCATCCTCACGGTGGTGAATATATCATATGCCTCCAGGCTCGGGACGCGGATGGAAATTACCAGACACTCACTAACGCCTCGATTACGGCAACGCTGGAGGACAATAACACGAATATAGACGATTCCACCACTACGTGTGGAACAATCACGGTCTCGAAGCTCGGTGTAACTTTCGTGGGTCAGCCGCCGAGCACGAACTGCTTCATCGTGCGGACCACCATAACCTCCGGGGATGTTCTTTGCACCCCCGTGGACCGGCCTTTTCAATTCAAAGTATGCGCAAGGCCATAACGCCAACTATCCATCAAACTTGTAGGAGCAAGCCCGGCTTTTGGCTTTGCTTGCTCCTGCTTATTAGTTCCAATTTGTCCGCGTCCGATATTTTTGCGCAAAGCCAATGGAAACTTCTTTTCGCCGATAGGGGTGGAAACAATGGGCATGGAGTAATTTATTTTCTCGCTCTTCCAGGCGCTCCACGCATCGGTTTCATGGGCGACGATGGTATTCTCAAGACCACGGATGGCGGTTCGCATTGGAGTCGCATCCAATATTATATTTCGGCAAACGATTTCGCATTCAAGGATAGCCTCACTGGATGGTGCTCTTCGATCCAAGGCGCATTTAAGACCACGGATGGCGGGGAAACATGGGGTAATATGGCTGGCGTTACCACAAGCACGTATGCTGTTTATTATGATACCGGGAGCCACGGTCTATTTTTTTCCACATTTTCAACTTACGATAATAACTGGGTATCGTGGGATGAAGGAGCAACATTCACAAGGCTTCCTTTTTTACGCACTACTGGCTTCGCCTTTAATGATGACACACTTGGAATTATAGCTTCATGGGGGGGGGGCTGGTTCCGAACAACGGACGGCGGGCATAATTGGCGAAGCATTCCCATGGATAGCGAATGCTGGCAGCCGCTTGCCATTCAGGGAACGAAAACACAATTTGCAGTTACTGATAGATCCGGGACGGTATTCCGGACGGATAATGCTTGGGACACATCGAAGTTCCTTTATGAATTTCCTTTTGAGCCGGATTTCTCTGGATTATCAAGCACAGGATGTATTAGAGGAGATATCAATCACCTCTACGTTCAACAGCTTTCCGGTTGTTATCTTTCAACCAACCAAGGTATCACGTGGAAATTTTTATGTGGCAAACAGGAGATAAAAACTTATTTCAACCAACTTTTTGATCGCCGATTTTATGTGCGGGGACCATATGTGTATATTAACACTATGGACACTTCTCGTCATGAAGATGACCTTTGGATGCTAAATGTCGATTCAATGCAATACTTCCCGACCGGCATCGCCTTTGCGGATGGAACGAAACGCACGAGTGTGCAGGCGGGCAGCGTGGTAACCGTAAACTACTCGCCGCAAACGAGCGATCCGATTGGCATCGATACGGGGCATCTGGTTTTTCATTACGATACGAATGCGCTGGAACTAAAGGATATTAGGCTCGCGCCCTCGTGGAAAATCGTGAGCGAGAGTTCCCAAAATGGCGTGCTGGATTTAAGCCTCACCGCCGATTCGACCGTGGCGATTAAGAATCCGATGGTGAGCCTGACATTCAACACCTTTCTAACCACCCCCCAACCCCCGCCTTGGAAAGGCGGGGGAGTTTCAGGGACGATGGTTTATCTTGATTCCGCCGATCTTATCGGCAAGCGCCTGAACTGCGATTGCCAGGCGCTTTCCATCGTCGGCCCCGATTCCGTCGAAATCGACTTCACCGGCTGCGGGGATTCGCTGCTACTCGCCGCAATGGAGCACGCGCCGCCATTCAGCATCGAGAGTATCGTTCCGAATCCGGCGCGAACGGAGATTACCGTCACTGTGGCTGCCGAAGACGCGAGCGCCATCACCTGTGAATTGTACGATGCGCTGGGCAATCGTAAGCCGGTAGCCGCAGGCTTCAGCCTGCGTGGTGGGGAAGGCAGTGAACCGGCGAGTTTATCGCAAACGCAGCCACGCAGCCTGAAGGCTGCGGCTACCATGGCCTTCGATGTCTCTGGGCTTCCGT
>VFSW01008092.1_pt1 | contig 15157 bp, 9 predicted proteins | sample 5358111 | NCBI WGS metagenome assembly VFSW01 (sample SAMN11554181, study PRJNA540505) | mine drainage metagenome | isolation source: sediment from site ElyBrook_90M | place: USA: Ely Copper Mine, Vershire, VT | collected 2017
GAATGGCCAGATGGTGATTGAAAAACGGCGTTTCATAGTCCACACCGCCGCCCGCGGTCAAATCGATGCCCCACTTATAAGGCTCATGCTGGGGACCGCCAATATCTGCCCCGCCCACCAACCCATGAACGAAGGGCGTAATCTCGCCGGTCGGGAACCGGGCAATCAATCCACCGGATACGGTGGTAAAACCATCGTTGCTCGATGGGGAGTCAATCCAAGTGTCGTGCGAAGCACCTTCGATTTGGGCACCGACATACTTGTTGAAGTAATAAGCCCCGCTCATGATGACACCGTAGTTCGCTGACTTGTAGCTCTGGGGCAAAGTAGTAACACCATCCATCTGCAAAACCTGAACAGTTCCCTTGGGCGCAAGGTAGCTGTAACCGGCGAAGATGTCCCACCGCGACGGTGAGTCACCGGGCGCCGCCTTCGGGGCGGGTTTCGGCGCATCCTGGGCAACCATGGCAATCGGAATCGCGGCCGCCGTAGCCAAAACCAGAACACGGCTCATAGATTTCAAAACATGAGAGTACATGCGTTAATCCTCCAAGCTGAATGACCAATGAATGAAGTGGTGCTGCCTCCGACGATCGATATCTCCTAATGAGGGACAACCCGGAATGGGCTACCCGACATTGAGGGTCTTCAAGAGGCTGCGCGGCTCGCGTTGAATCTTTTCCTGCAACAAGGTAATGGCGTAAATCAGCTGCTCCGGACGAGGCGGACACCCCGGCACATAGATATCTACCGGAATGATCTGGTTCACGCCCTGAACCAGTGCATAGTTGTTGAACACTCCACCAGATGTGGCACAAGCACCCATGGAAATGACCCATTTGGGTTCGGGCATCTGGTCGTAAAGCCTGCGAATTACCGGCGCCATTTTGTTTGAAACCCTGCCGGCAATCACCATCAGGTCCGACTGCCTGGGTGAAGGTCGAAAAACCTCCGCGCCAAATCGCGCAATATCAAAGCGAGATGCTCCCATCGACATCATCTCGATGGCGCAGCAGGCCAGACCGAAGGTCATTGGCCATACGGAGCTTTTGCGCACCCAGTTCACCGCGAAATCCAACGTTGTGAGGAAGACGCCTTCCGGCTGCTCATAGCCGTAATTCACTTCCTGGACCTTGGCGCGGTTCCTGGCACTGCTTTCCAAGTTTCCAAAAAGATAGCGATCGTGCTCTGTATTTGCCGCCATATGTTAATAATACCCCCGGATCCTCAAACAAGACACGATCACTCTTGCACTGTTGCAATGAGAAAGTATTCAGTCTGCATCGCAACGGACCGGGTCCAACGATGTGCGACTTCACGGCACAGTGGGTTACTCCGGGCAGTTCTTCCCCATGCCATGTAACTCGGGTGGAAGTTTCCAGCCGGCGGGGAGCCAGATCGTAATCGAAAACCGAATCCAATTCAGCCTGCCGAGGGCGGTGGATTTGCCCGGCGGTGACGGCTCAACCTGATACGTTGTGCTGGCCGAGGCCAGCGCCCAGTTCTGAGCGAAGCTAGGCGGATCGGCTACGCCGGGCACGAGGCCGGCATCCAGGATGCGGAACTCCCCTGTCGCAGCCTGCTTCTGCAGCGCCATTAAACGCTGCATGGCGCGTGCGTTCCTCCGACTTGCTTCGGGGTTATTAGAGCTCCCTTTGTCGACGATGCCATCTGAACTCAGCGACCGGTAAAGTTGCTGCGCTTCGCTGAAGTCTGCTGGAATCGATAGAAAATGAAAGCTGCGCGGGTTCCAGCCGATGGCATCCTGGGCTCGAAGGCCATAGGTCGTTCCCACCTCGCGCTCGTTGATGGATTTATAGGGCAGCGTGGCCAAAAGCAGCGCGTCGGGGTAACCAGTGGGTTGAGAGCGGTCGACCGCAAGGTCCCAACCGCTGTATCCGGTCAATCCCGGGACAATGGGCAAGACGCGGATCACCCACCCCTGGCCGATCGCAGCGTTCCACTCCTTCCCCGCACGAACCTCACCGCCCAATGTCACTTTCTGACATACGGTTGTCGCTGAGCCGCGGGCATGGCAAACGGATACAGAGAGCACCCACAGAACGAACGCCCCTTTGGTCATCTTCAAATGTTGCTCCTTGTCTACCATCATCCCGCCACTGCCGCGGAGTTGTTTCTTTCTTATACTCGCCGAGGCGGGATAGCTCGCCGATTTTCAATAGGTCGCCGGCGGAGCCAAGTACGCTATGATGGGTGGTTCAATCAACCCTGAAATCGCTTCGCAGACGTTCTGATTGACCACTGACGATCCTGGCCAATCCACAGACCACCGCGGGCCGACCCGAGAATCAAACGGCGGCAGGCGGGAGGAGGCTGGATTTGCAGTCCAGGAGTTCGTTCATCGACTCTTTGCCGGGAGTGGAACCACGATGTTTCGTTGTAGAAACCTGCTGATCCTGCCTGTTTTGCTGGCTTTCCCCGCGCTAACCCTGGCTCAGGCCTCTGGTTCGGCGCCGGCGACCCAGTCCCAGATCGCCGCCTTGCAACAGGCGGTCCAGAATGCGCAGACCTCCGGAGACAATGCCTGGATGCTGATGTCGGCAGCCCTGGTGCTCTTGATGACGGGGCCCGGCCTGGCGCTTTTCTATGGCGGTCTCGTCCGCAGAAAAAACATCCTCGGCACGATGATGCAGAGCTTCGCGATGATGGGCCTGGTGACCATTCTCTGGGCAGTCATCGGCTACTCGCTGGCCTTTGGTCACGGCAACGCCTTCATTGGCGGGTTTGAGCATATCTTCCTGCGCGGCGTGGGACTGGGCCCGTCGAGCTACGCGCCCACGATTCCGGCGCAAACCTACATGATCTACCAACTCATGTTCGCCATTATTACGCCAGCCCTGATCACGGGCGCATTCGCAGAGCGCATGAAGTTCAGTGCAATGGCGATTTTCCTGTCGTTCTGGTCGCTCTTTGTCTACAGCCCCATGGCGCACATGGTCTGGGGCATCGGAGGCCTGCTCAATGCGAGCGGGGGCCACATTCCCAGCCTGGATTTTGCCGGGGGCACCGTGGTCCACGTCACCTCGGGCGTCTCGGCATTGGTAACCGCAATCTATCTGGGCAAGCGCATCGGCTATCCGCGGGTGCCCATGCCACCTCACTCGATGGTGTTCAGCTTCATTGGCGCCTGCCTATTATGGGTGGGATGGTTTGGCTTCAATGCCGGCAGCGCACTGAGTTCAGGGCCTTTAGCCACGAGCGCATTTGTCAATACTCATTTCGCCGCCGCTGCCGCCGCCCTGGGCTGGACCATCGCCGAGTGGATTCACAATGGCAAGCCGACCGCACTAGGCGCCATTTCCGGGGCGGTCGCAGGACTGGTTGCCATCACCCCGGCTTCCGGCTTCGTGCAGCCAATGTCGGCCATGGCCATCGGCCTCATTGCCGGCGTCTTCTGCTCGCTCATGGTCTTCGAGGTAAAGAGCCGACTCGGTTACGACGACTCGCTGGATGCCTTTGGCGTGCACGGAGCCGGCGGCACCTTCGGCGCGCTGCTCACCGGGATCTTTGCCGTCAGCGTGATCAACCCGGCCTTCGGCAGCGACGCGGCAGGAAAGCCATTGCCCACTGGCGGACTCGACGGCCATTGGGGCCAGGTGCTCAACCAGGCCGCCGGCGTCGGAATTGCGTGGGTGATATCAATCGTCGGCACGCTTATTTTGCTTTTCGTCGTGGACAAACTGGTGGGCCTGCGAGTCACGCCAGAAGAGGAAGCCGCTGGTTTGGATCTCTCGCAACATGGCGAAGAAGGGTATGATTTCAATACCTGACTCGTGGACAGGAAAAGTTTGCGCTGCAATGACCCAGTGAGCCACCCAGCCTGATAGGCTACCAAACGAGGCGTTTGCACATGCTCAAGATAGAAGCGGTTCTCCAGCCCTCGAAGCTGGACGCGGTTAAAGATGCGCTGCTGGAAGTAGGCATCGAAGGTATGACGATTCTGGAAGCGCGCGGCCATGGCCGTCAGAAGGGCCACACGGAGTTTTACCGCGGCCGTGAATATACGGTCGATCTTCTTCCCAAGGTCAAGATCGAACTCGTCATCATCGATGAGATGAAAGAGAAAGCCATTCAGGCGATCATCGGCGCCGCCCGAACCGGGCGCATAGGCGACGGCAAGATTTTTGTGAGCCGGGTCGAAGAAGCCATTCGTATCCGCAACGACGAGCGCGGCGAAACTGCGCTCTGAAACGGCATTCCTGCACCTGCACCCACTTGGCGCCGACCGATTTCACCGGAACTTGGCCGGCCCAAAACAATACTCTGTGCACTTTCCTCTCGGTATCTCACGAGGAGAGGAAAGCGCACCATACCAGTTACTCACTCTGACAAATCCGCTTCACCTGCCACCTCCTTTGGATCGAAAATTCACCTTCTGCTCACACATCGCTTATTCTGGTTGAACATTCTTTTAGCTTCGGCGAGACCCACATACTACCCATGAACCCAATCGCAATCACGGTTGACGATCTACGGGAGCAATATCTTCGGGAGATGGCGCTTGTCCGCCAGACCTACGAACGCACGGGAGACGGCACGGCCGCAATTCGCCGCCGCTCCGCTGTGGTCGATCGAATTCTCATCGAGATGTGGCGCCGCGCCTTTGCCGGGCATCCCGGCCAGAACGTCTCCCTGCTGGCCCTCGGCGGCTACGGACGAAAAGACCTTTTTCCCTTCTCCGACATCGATGTGTTGTTCGCCTTCTCCGATGAGAAGACGGAGGAACAGACCAAGGACGCCGTGCGAAGCATCATTCAGGGCATGTGGGACATTGGCCTTCGCGCCAGTCCCAGTTCGCGCACGCTCAAAGAGGCCGGCCGCTTCGATCCGGACAATCTCGAATTCACTTTGGCGACGTTGGACCGCCGGTTTCTCGCCGGACAGTTTCCTCTTTACCAGCAACTCCACCAGACGGTGCTGCCCGGGCTGGTGCTGAGCGAATGGAACACGATCACGCAGAAGCTGGGCGAGATTGCCCGCGCCCGCCACGCCAAATACGGCAACACGATCTTCCATCTGGAACCCAATCTCAAAGAGTGTCCCGGAGGCCTGCGCGACTACCACCTCGCGGTCTGGTTTGCCCTTCTGTTCCACCTGAAGGAGACGCGCGAGTGGCCGCGACAACGCGGCGGAGTCTTTCAAAGCGCTCGCGGAGATGCGGAGGCCGCCTTTGACTTTCTTTCGGCGGCCCGATGCTTTCTCCACTTCCGCCACGGCCGCGATGACAATACGCTCGATTGGCAGTCCCAGGACGAGGCAGCGGCCAATTCCATCGGCCTTGAGACGCGCGGAACTGCCGATCCTGCGTACTGGATGCGCACATACTACCGTCATGCCCGCGTGATTTATCGACGCGCCGCTTTACTGATGGAGAATCTGCCCGCGCCAGTAAGTTTCTATCGCCAGTTCCGCCGCCGACGCACACCGATCGCGGGCACCGATTTTATTCTCGATCAGGGCCGCATCGATATTCTTCCCGGCGCGCAGCTCAGCGATACCAGCGCCATCCTGCGCATTTTTTCTTTGATGGCCACGCACGGCTACACACTCTCGCAAGCAGCAGAAGATCGTATCGCCGACGTGCTGCCCGCGCTCGCCATCCACATTCCCGAGGGCCCGTACCTTTGGAACTCGCTGCGGGAAGTGCTGCTGGGGCCTCATGCTGCCCACGCCCTGCGCACCATGCACGCCCTGGGCGTCCTCGAGATGCTGATTCCGGAGTTTCATGGCATCGACGCGCTTGTTATTCGCGACAGTTATCACCGCTACACGGTGGATGAGCATACGTTCCTGACCATCTACAACGTGCACGGCCTGCGTCAGCCCCAGCACGACTACGAACAGCGACTGGCCCAGTTGCTGCCGGAGATTGACAGGCTCGACCTTTTCCTTCTGGCGCTGCTATTGCACGACACCGGCAAAGCCCGCCGCGAAGAGGAACACACCGGCCAGAGTGTTGAATTCGCCGACAGTTTCATGGCACGCCTCGACTTCGATGCCGAAGAGCGGGAGTCTGTCCTGAAGCTCATCCGGCTGCATCTGGAGATGTCGAACTCGCTCCGCCGCGATATCTTCGACCAGGAAAACGTGCGTGGATTCGCCGACAAGATCGGCAGCCCGACGTTGCTAAAGATGCTCACACTCCTGACTTATGCCGACATCAAGGCTGTGAACCCCGAGGCGCTTACGCCCTGGAAGGCCGAGAGCCTCTGGCAGCTTTACATGGCCACGGCCAACTACATGGATCGCAGCGTGGATGAGATTCGCTACCACGCCGCCATCGATCCCACGCTGCTCAATCGCCTGCGGTCGATGGTGCCTGCGAGTCAATACGACGCGCTCGGAAAGTACCTTGAAGGATTGCCGCAGCGGTATCTGCAGACACGGCTGCCTGAACACATCCGCAATCATTTTCTGCTTGCCGCGAATCTTGACCAGGACCCCGTCCAGCTCGATCTGCGGCCTTTGCGCCAACTCTTCGATTTGACCGTGATTGCGCGCGATCGCAGCCGGCTTTTCGCCGATGTTGCCGGCGCACTTGCGGCCTGGGGGATGAATATTGTCAAGGCCGGCGCCTTCTCCAACGAAGCTGGCGTGGTTGTGGATAGCTTTCAGTTTTCCGACGTCTTCCGCACACTGGAGCTGAACCCCAGCGAGAAGGGCCGCTTCATCGAATACCTGCATGACGTAGTAGCGCAGAAGGTGCCTGTGGAGCAGTTGCTGGACGCCCGCCGTCACACCACCCGATCAGCCAACATCAAGGTGGAGGTGCCCACGCGACTGCAATTCGATTCAATGTCTTCCACGCATTCCACACTGCTGCAGGTTGTTGCGCAGGATGGGCCGGGCCTTCTTCGCCAGATCGCACTGGTGCTCAGCACTCACCAATGCAACATCGAAGTAGCCCTCATCGACACGGAAGGTGAAACGGCAATCGACGTCTTCTATCTCACCAGAAGGGGCGCAAAACTCACCCCTGAGACGCAGCAGGCACTCGCAGCGGACCTGACCGCAGCACTCGAAGGCATGCGCGCACCCGCGGCATGATGCCCCGATTCTCTAACCTGCACTCTTGCTGCTCGCCAGTTCGTTGCGTTTGATGTCGCGCTCCCGAATCCACGTGAAGATCACCGGCGTCACAATGAGCACGTGAAGCAGCGAGCTCACCATTCCTCCTAACACCGGCGCGGCCAGCGGCCGCATGAACTCCGCTCCTGTCCGCGTGGACCACAGTAACGGCAGTAGCCCTGCAACAACCGTTGCCACAGTCATCACCTTGGGACGCAGGCGCAACAACGCCCCCTCCATAACGCCAGAGTGCAGTCCCGCGCGCGTCAACACACCCTCGGCCGCTATATGCCGCGCCACGGCTTCCTCAAGGTAGATCACCATCACGACACCGGTCTGCACCGCGGTTCCGAACAGCGCGATGAAGCCGACCCACACCGCGACTGAGAAGTTAAGTCCGAGCGCCTTCACGAGAAAGACTCCTCCCGTGAGCGCGAATGGAACCGCCAGCAACACGTGCGCAGCCTCTTTGGCCGAGTGATAGGTGCGATAGAGCAGCACGTATATGACGAGCAGGACCAGCGGTATTACCATCTCCAGGCGCTTGCGCGCGCTGATCTGGTTTTCAAACTGTCCGCTCCAATCGACGTAGTAGCCGGGCGGCATCTGCACGCGCTGAGCGACTTCCCGTTTGGCCTGCTCCACAAATCCGCCCACATCGCGTCCGCGCACGTTCAACAACACAGCGCCGCGCAACAGGCCGTTCTCACTCGATATCATGGATGGTCCCAGCGTGGTCCGCATTGCGGCGACATCCCTGAGCGGAACTTGAGCGCCGTTGGTCCCAGTGACCAGAACCTCTCCAAGCGCCTGCGGATCGTTACGGAAATCCCGCGCGTAGCGTACGCGTACTGGAAAGCGCTGTCGTCCCTCAATGGTGGTGGTAAGGTTCTTCCCGCCCACCGCAGTTTCAATCACGTCTTCCACATCCGCCACATTGAGACCGTAGCGATCTGCAGCGGGCCGGTCGATGGTCATCTCCAGGTAGGGTGAACCGGTGGTACGTTCCGCATAAACATCGGTGGCTCCGGGAATCTGGCGCACCACATTTTTGATCTCATCCGACTTCGCTTCAATAACCCTCAGATCCGGACCGAAGACCTTGATGCCCACCTGCGTGCGTATTCCGGTTGAAAGCATGTCAATGCGGTTGCGAATCGGTTGCGTCCAGATGTTCGTCACGCCGGGAATCTGCAACTTCTCATCGAGCCTGGCAAGGATCGCATCTTTCGTCAGACCTTTCGGCCATGTGTCCTTGGGTTTGAATGTAATGGTCGTCTCCTCCATATTTACCGGCGCAGGATCTGTGGAGGTTTCCGCACGCCCCACCTTGCCTACCACCATGGCGACTTGAGGATCGGCGGCAATGATGCGGTCCTGCTGGCGCATGATTTCGGTTGCCCGGGTAAGGGAGATGCGCGGATCCGTGATCGGCATGAACAGCGCCGTCTCCTCGTCGAGCGGGGGCATGAATTCTGTGCCGATGGTGGTGGTGGTATAGACGGCGGCGGCAAAGAGCAGCAACGCCGCACCAAGTGTGATCGCCCTGTGCCGGAGCGCCCATCCCAGCACGGGACGGTATATCGCGCGGAGACCTCGCATGACCGGGTTGTCTTCTTCGCGATGAAGTTTTCCGCGAATCAGGAAGGTACAAAGAACCGGCACAAGCGTGATGGCGAGGATTGTGGAGCCGGCCATGGCAAACGTCTTGGTAAACGCCAGCGGATGAAACATCTTTCCTTCCATGCCTGTGAGCGCGAACACCGGGATGAACGCCAGGATGATGATGACCATTGCGAACGAGATGGGCCTGCCGACAAGGCGCGCGGCCTCGAGCGTGATGTCCCAGATATGCTCGCGGTAATTACCGTGTTCCTCTTCGTATTTCTCCGCTTGCCGAATCACATTTTCCGTCATGACGATGCCCGCATCCACGAGGACGCCGATCGCGATGGCAATTCCGCCAAGCGACATGATGTTCGAGCTGATGCCGGATCCCTTCATGAAAAGAAATGCGCCGAGCACCGCAAGCGGCAAGGGAATTGTGACAATGAGGATGCTTCGAAAATGCCACAGGAAGAGGACGTGAGCCAGCGTGACTAGAATGATCTCCTCGATCAACGCATGGCGCAGGGTATCAACCGCATGATCGATGAGAATACTGCGGTCATAAAACGGAACAATCTTCATGCCGGAGGGCAGGCCGGGCTCGATTTCTCCAATCTTCTTCTTGACCGCGTCAATCACTTCGCGGGCGTTTGCGCCGTAGCGGATAATGACAACCCCACCCACTGCTTCCCTGCCGTCCTTATCGAGAGCGCCGCGCCGGAACTCCGGTCCGATTTGCACGCTGGCAACGTTGCCGACGGTGACGGGCGTGCCGTTATAAGCGCCGAGGGAGATGTCTTCTATATCCTTCAATCCGCGGATCAGTCCGATACCGCGCACCATGTCTTCCGTGCTGCCGACTTCAATCACTTTCGCGCCGACGTTGTTATTGCTGCGCTGAACCGCCGTAACCACATCTTTCAAGGCAACGTTGTAGGCACGCAGCTTCATAGGGTCGAGATCGATCTGGTACTGCTTCACAAACCCGCCGACGCTGGCCACTTCCGCCACGCCCGGCACCGAGTTGAGTTGATATTTGATGAACCAGTCCTGGATGGAATGCAAGGTACCGCCGTCATACGGGCCCTCGACCGTGTACCAGAAAACCTGCCCCACGCCGGTTGCGTCCGGTCCCATCATGGGCGTCACATCGGCGGGCAAGAAGCTTCCGGCGAGGCTCAAACGCTCCAGCACGCGAGTTCGCGCAAAGTAAATGTCCACTGAATCTTCGAAGATGACGTTCACCATCGAGAAGCCGAATGCTGAAGTAGACCGCACCGTGCTCACATGCGGCAGCCCCTGCAGGTTTACGGTAAGCGGATAGGTGATCTGGTCTTCGACTTCCTGTGGACTGCGCCCTGGCCAGTCAGTGAAGACAATGACCTGGTTTTCGCTGAGGTCGGGAATGGCATCGATGGGCGTATGCACCAGCGCCCAGTAGCCCGCCACGGCCAATACAGCGTAGAGTGCCACGATGAGCCAGCGGTTCTTCATTGAGAATTCAATAATGCGGTTGATCATCGTGTCTCCTACCTGGCAACCAGACGTGAGTGGAACGTAGCGATCGCACTGCCGTTGCGGCGCGCTTCAACCAGCACCGTCCACGAGCCGGCCATGGGCACATTGCCGCTTCCCACGTATATCTGGCGATTCGCGTTCCAAGGAAGTTCGAAGGCATTCTTCATCTCCGGCATATTCATGGCGGGCATCGCTGGCATCACAACCGTGACAGTCACATGCGCATCGGCGATCGGCTTGCCATCTGGGCCCGTAAGAGACACATGGAACATGTTGTTCTCACCGCCCTTCACTGGATCGGTATCGACATGGAAATCGATCTTTGCCTGACTCGCTGCGGAGGGATTCTGACCGGTAGCCGAAGTATCCGGCTTGGTCTGGCCGGCGGAGAACTCCTTCGAGCCGCCGAAGAGGCCGGTCATGCCGGAGCTCAACTGCGCCTGCGAATCGATGAGGAAGTTGCCGCTGAGAGCAACCTTGTCGCCCACGGCAAGCCCTCTTTTGACCGGGAAGAGATCCCCTGAGGGAGCGCCAAGCTGCACTTCCCGGGCTTCAAAGACGCCATCCGGCCTGGCAAGATAGACGATGGTTCGCGTGCCGCTATCAAGCACAGCCGAGCGGGGAACAACCACTGAAGGCTCTGCGGCGCGGCTCACAAACGTAGCATTCACAAACATGCCGGGTACGAGTCGCATTCGAGGGTTCGGCAAATGAATGTGCACGGGAACGGTGCGCGTCTGAGGACTGGCTGTAGGCTCGATGAACTCCACCTGACCGTGCAGAGTCCGATTGGGCAGCGCCTCCGAGGTGATTTCTACGTCCTCTCCGGGATGAATCTGCGGCAACTGCTCCTCGTAGACCTCTGCCTTGATCCATATCTCGCTCAGGTCAGCGAGGGTCAACAGGGTCTCACCCGCGTTCACGTATTGGCCTTGTGTCACCTTGCGCTCGACAACGGTTCCCGCGCTACTCGCATAGATGGTTACATGCGGCACGCCCTGGGTGGCTGGCTCACCGATCTGCTTCGACGTGATGCCCCACAGTTCCAGCCTGCGTTGGCTTGCGGCGACCAAGGCGTCGGCCTGGCTGCGTGCAAACGCATCGTCAGACTGTCGAAGCTGCCTGGCGTTCTCCTGCGCCAGACGATACTCCTCCAGCGCAGTGGCCACCTCCGGACTGTAAAGTTCTGCTACTGCTTCCCCACGATGTACGAGCTCGCCCGTATATTGCACGTAGAGTTTGTCTACACGGCCGCCGATCCATGCACTGACCGCCGCAAGCTGCGACTCAGGCTGCTCCACGCGGCCAAATGCATCGATATTGGTTTTCAACATGGCAGTGCGAATTTCAGCAACCTGAACGCCCGCGGCAGAAATCTCATCAGGGGTGAGTTGCACCGCGGTGCCGGGTTCGGTTCCCTGCTGCTTTGTCTGCGGCAGCGTCCCCGAGCGAGACTGCGTTGGGACGCCACGCTCGGGCTGCGACGCGAAGACGTGCCTGCTGCGTGTCGCGAGCGCTACGACAACGAGTACTGCGGCAATGACGCCCACACCAGCGCCGAGAGCGAAGAGCTTTTTTTCATTGGCTGTCATTTACTTATCCTCCCCTGGGTCTCCGGCGCGTCCGGGCTTCGTTTCCTGTGGTGTTGGGGCGAGCGGCGCGCCGATGGCACGCTCCAAGCGCGCCGCGCCCGCATCGATTGCCGCGGATGCACTGTAGTAATTTGTTTCGATATCAAGCAAGAGGTTCTGGCTGTCGATCACATTCATGAATTCAGCGCGATTGTTCTGGTAAGCCGCGGTAGATGCTTTGAAAGCCGCTTCCGCCTGAGGGAGCAATGTATCGCGATAAAGCTTGATCCGTTTCTCCGACGCGAGCAGCTCGATCTGCGCCTGTCGCACTTCAAGAAACGCTGCCGAAGTACGAGCATCGAGCTCGGCCTGTGTGACCTCGGTTGCCGCATCGGCCTGCCTGGTTTCACCATCGTGTCGCGCGCGATTGAGTGAAGGAAGGTTCATCGACAGCTCGGCCATATATGCATTGCGCGATGCGGTACCGGTAGGCATGAGCATGTATCCGAGTCCGACGGTGAAGTCAGGCTTCGTCGCCATCCGCATCAACCGGCCTTCATCCTTTGAGCGCAAGATCTGCTGCCGCAAACCCGCCAGCTCAGGCCGATGCTCGATAGCCACGCGCTCCAGATCTTCGATCGTGGGCACAGTAGCTGGAATCGCGTAGCTCCCGGAGACCGCGACAGGTTCGTCCGGTCGCCGTCCCAGCAACACGTTCAACTGCGCGAGGGCGTTATCGCGCTCCTGCTCCAGCTCGATCATGTGTTCGTTCAGCCGCGTCACTGCCATCTGCGCGCGGAGCACGTCGGCCTGGGGAACTTTGCCGGTGGTGTACTGGGCGAGCGCTGCCGACAGCGCCTCTTTGAGCAGCACTGCCTGCCGGTCATGCACCTTGAACGCATCCGCGCTGCGCAACAGGTCCGCGAAGGTCTTGCGCACCTCCGCGGATACATCCTGGCGCATGGTCTCCAGTTCCTGAGTCGCCAGTTCCACTTCATCCCCGGCCACCTTGGCTCTCATGTCGCGCTTCTGGCGGCTAGGGAAGGTCTGTTGCAGGCTGAACATCAGCTGTGCCTGGTTCAGGTCCCATGGCTTGCTGAGAGGCGTGCCCCAGTCGCGCATCATCAGCATGGGATCTTCCAGGCTGCGCGCCGTGGAGGTTTTCATCTGTGCGAGCGTCAGACGCCGCACTGCAGCCCGGATCTCCGGGTTGGCGTCGCGCGCTTCAGCCACTGCCTCATCGACAGAAAGAGGCGACGCATCGTGGGCCGACGCCGGGTCAACAGGCTGCTGCGCGTCCAGGTTTCGGGCCATGGACAACGACAGCGCCACCAGCGCAAGAAAGGATAATGGTTTCACTCTTCAACTCCGCGGTGATTGCGGATCCCCGACCTGCGAAACTCCAACCATCGCCCTCGAACCGGCTAATCGACGAATGAAAGGGCCGACCGGCGTTCAGGACGATGGCATGCAGAGAAAGGGGCCGCTCTATATGGCACATGGAACATTCCCGAGCAGAAACAGATGCTCCGGGCAGCCAGAGAGAGTGGAAGAGCTAGATTCTGAGAATGGAGGGACCAGGGGGGGACGAATCAGGGCCAACAAGGGGCGACGCCGACACATCATAGAAAAGAGCGGAATCGTCGTACCTGGAGAACTTCCGTTCAATCTGCGCCATGGTGAAGATGGGAAGAACTTGATCACTCACGACGGCGAGATCCGTTGCGCGAACGGTGCAGCAATCGGTCCGGAAAGCCGGACTATGATCTGAGGCGTTGGGGCAGCAACTATGCTTTGCTCTCGGACTGAGTTGCCCGCAAGTTCCAAACGGCGCCAGGAGCGTGGCCATCAGAACGAAGGCTACGGCGGCGCGATGGAAATTGATCCGCAACATGGTCTAAGGGTAGCACTTTCGTCCCATCCTGCGGTGATGTTGATCACGTTTAAACCGCCGGACTGGGTTCATCCGACCGTCAGGTAGCGAATCAACGGAACGTTCATCAAGCGCAAGTGGCGCATGAATACCATGGAACTGAGCCGTCAGGATCTGGTTGCTATTTGAGGTAGGCACGCACCAGGTCGATCAGGTCTTCGGCAAGTTCCGGTGCGATCTGCTCCTTGGAGCCGTCGGTCAGGTGGAAACGAATATGCGTCTCCAGCACCTCACCCATCAAGGCATTGACACCGCCGCGCACCGCTGCAAGCAGCATCAATTGGTCACCGCAATCCCCGTTGGCAACCAGAGAGCGCTCGATGGCCTCCAATTGGCCGCGGAGCTTGCGGACCCGTTGCACCATCTTGATGGTTTCCCGCTCGTGGTGGGGCATGTGAGACCTCCGATTGACAATACCCACCCCCGGTATGGTATCTACCTAATGGGGGTTTCATTACTTTTCCATTCTACCCCCCATCTCTCGCCGTCCCGTTGCCAGAAAGGCCCGTCGATGCCCCGGATCTCCGGCCAAACCCTGAAGTCCATCCTTCTGTGGACAGTGCTTGCGTTGTTCGCGGGTGCTGACACGACCAGGGCCCAGGTGTCTATCCGCTCGACTCCCGATCTGGTGCGGTATTCATTCGCGCCGCTGCTGCAGCCCTCGTCTTTAAGGCTTGCCAGATTGAGTGCATCAGAGTTCGACACGGACACACAGGCTCTCTCCTCCACGCCCGGCACGGGCACGGGGAAGATTGGCGGGAGCGAGAGCCAGAATGACCCCCTGGTCACCATGGCGCCTCATCCGGAAAACAGCCGCTGGTGGATCTCCGGCCAGGCCAACGTCATTTACCAGGGCCGCCTTCCGTTTCATTCGCCGTATGAGGGGCCGAACAGTTTTCGGAACTCGGCGGAGTACAAAACTTCGATGGTGGGTACCCTCTACACCGCCGTGAGGCCAACCCGTTCGACGCGTTACAACACCGACCTGATTCTGGACTTCGAGGCGGCGGAGGGGCGGGGTCTGAGCCAGGCGCTGGGACTGGCGGGGTTCTCTAACCTCGACGTGGTGCGGAATCCCTATCTGGGCAAGGCGCCGTACATTGCCCGGTACCAGATTCATCAGGTCATCGGGCTGACCAACGAGACCACAATTCAACAGGCAAGCTTCTTCTCCCTGGCTCCAGCGGTGCCGACGCGGCGCATCGAGTTCAGAATCGGCAAGCTGACCCTGCCGGACTTCTTCGACTTCAACGACGTCGGCTCCGATAGCCATCTGCAGTTCATGAACTGGACAGTGGACAACAACGGGGCGTGGGACTATGCCGCCGACACGCGTGGATACACGGTGGGTGGGATGGCCGAGTACGACGATCGGTCGTGGAGCTTGCGCTATGGCCTTTTCGCCATGCCGGTGGTAGCCAACGGCATCGACATGGAC
>VFSW01008093.1_pt1 | contig 15149 bp, 7 predicted proteins | sample 5358111 | NCBI WGS metagenome assembly VFSW01 (sample SAMN11554181, study PRJNA540505) | mine drainage metagenome | isolation source: sediment from site ElyBrook_90M | place: USA: Ely Copper Mine, Vershire, VT | collected 2017
CTCTCACGCTGAAATCCGGGGTAACGCTGGTCGTCGATGCGGACACTGTGCTGGCGGCCTCGCGCGATCCCCGCGTCTTCGACATCACGCCCGGCAGTTGCGGCATTGTCAGCGAGCGCGGCCATGGCTGCAAGGGCATGATCACCGCGACGAACACGTCTGGCAGCGGCATCATGGGCGACGGCTCCATCGACGGCCGGGGCGGTGCGAAGCTGCTCGGCCAACAGGTGACCTGGTGGGACCTCGCGCACGAAGCCAAGATCACCGATAAGTCGCAGAGCGTTCCCTGGATGCTGATGGTGCGCGACTCGAAGAATTTCACCCTGTATCGCATCACGCTGCGCAACTCGGCCGGCTTCCATGTCTCCGTGAATCAAACGGACGGCTTCACCGCGTGGGGTGTGAGGATCATGACGCCGAAGACTGCGCGCAACACCGACGGCATCGACCCCGGCTCCTCGCGCAATGTCACCATCACCCACTGCTTTATCCACGCCGGCGATGATAATGTCGCCGTGAAGTCCTCGAGCCGCGGCGGCCCGGCGTCGCACATTTCCTTCGTTCACAATCACTGCTATACCGGCCACGGCAGGTCGTGCGGCAGCGGCACCGACGGCTGCGTCGATCATCTGCTGGTCGACGATCTGACCATCGACGGCGCCGACAACGGCATCCGCATTAAATCCGACCGCAGCCGCGGCGGCCTAGTGGAAGATGCGGTCTACCGCAACGTCTGCATTCGCGACACGAAGAATCCCATCGTGCTGACGCCGATGTACACCACTTTCACGGGCAACAAGCTGCCGGTCTATCGGAATATCACCCTTGAAAACGTTCACGTGCTGAGCCCAGGCGCTTATACGTTCCTCGGCCTCGATGCGCAGCACATGCTGGAGGTCACACTCGACAACGTCTTTTCCGACGCGCTCGACCACTCCGAGATTCTGGCCGCCAACGCGAAGATCACGATCGGTCCGCACAAGGGCAATCTTCAATCCGCCGGCAACAACGTTACCGTCGAGACGACGCCCGATGCGCAGCCCGGAACGCCGTTGGCCTGCGAAGAAAAGTTCGTGCCCTTCCCATCGTTGTCCACCGCTCCCGAACTGGCCGGCACGCCCGAGCCCGAGGACAAAACGCTCTACGTCGCTGCCGACGGCACGGGAGACTACTACTCCATTCAGCGAGCCGTCGATGTCGCACCGTCCACCGGAGGAGCGCTCATCCTCGTCGCGCCCGGAACGTATCGCGAAGTCCTGAGCGTCGCCAAGCCGAACATTCGTCTGCGCAGCGCCAATCCTGACGCGAGCAAAACGGTGGTGGTCATGGACAAGAGCTCCGGCACCTCGGGAGGGACACTGCATTCGGCCACCGTCAACGTAACCGGCGACAACTTTTTCGCCGAGAACATCACCTTCCAGAACGACTGGAATGCGCATCACGAGCAACTGGCCGCCGGCTCCCAGGCGCTGGCGCTGCTGGTGCGCGGCGACCGCACCGTTTTTCACAACGTGCGCCTGCTCGGCAACCAGGACACGCTCTTTACCGGCAGCAAAGAATGCAGCGGGGAGGGAAACGCGCGGGCCTGCACGCCGGCGCGCCAGTATTTCTCCGACTGCTATATCGAAGGCAATGTGGATTTCATCTTCGGCGACGGCAAAACGGTTTTCGATCACTGCGAGATTCGGAGCACCCCGCACTCCGAGGGATTCGTCACCGCGCAGGGCAAAAGTTATCCCGCCGAAGACTCGGGGTACGTCTTCCACGCCTGCAGGCTAACGGCGTATCCAAGTGTCGATAACGTTTACCTTGGCCGGCCCTGGCGCCCGTACGCCTCCGTCGTTTATCTGGATACGGAGATGGGCGCACACATTCAGCCCGCCGGATGGCGGGAATGGCATCCGGGCGAGACCCATTCGCTGGATACCGCTTTCTACGCGGAAGAAGGATCCACCGGTCCAGGCGCACAGCCGTCGAAGCGCGATCCGCATTCGAGACAACTCACGCCGGATGAGGCCGAGAAATTTCTGCCTGCAAATTTTCTTCGCGGCAGCGATGGCTGGAATCCCACGGTGGCTGGCGCGAAGTAGCGCTCCATCTGGCCAGGTTACAGGTTACTGGTTACAGGGTACGGAGTCTTAGGACACGAGTTTGCTGGATTGGGCCGAAGAGTCAAAGTCCTGCAATCGTACGGTGGAGTTGCCGAGGCGAACTGTTCATATCACCTCGGGGGGACGAGCCAGTCCCAGTAGTTCCGCCAAAGCCTGCAGTTCGCGGCTCGAGGAATCGAGGTCGCGGCAAACCAGGTTGAAGCGCGCCTCTCTTCGCCCGCCGACAGGCAGGTTCAGAGGGACGAGTTCGCCATCGTCAATGTGTGGCTGGATACGATAGAGCGGCAGCCAGCCAAAGCACAGGCCGCTGCGGACCGCTTCGATCGCCGCCTCGACGGTGTTGACGGCAAGGAATCTCTGCGAGGGAATTCTTGGCTGATGCCGCGGCTCGCCTGCCGCGATGCCTTCGATGTTCACGGCGAGGTTCTGAATCAGATCGGCCAGCAACAGGCGACGAGTCTTCTGACGCAGGGGATGATCGAATCGTGCGACGGCCTGCAGACGGATCTCGAGAATCGGCTTGACGAAATATTCGCGCGCGATCAGTCCGGTGATGCACAGGTCGGCTCCGTGGGTGAGGAACTCGGTCGCCGATGTGAGGAACGTTGCCTGTCGAACGCGCGGATGCACATAGGGAAAGCGTCGCGCGAACTCGGTGAGTGCGGAGAAGAGCTTCTCATTGGGGTAAAGACTGTCGACGGAGATCCGTATCTCCGATTCCGTTCCGGAGACGAGCGAGCGGGCTCGTTGCTCGAGCTGCGCGAATCCTGCGAGGAGAGGCTCCGCGTCAGCAAGAAGCGCGCGGGCGGTTTCAGTGAGGCGGGCTTTTCGCCCCTTCAACTCGAAGAGTTTGATTCCAAGCTGATCCTGCAGGCGCCCTACGGCATAGCTGATCGTGGATTGGGAACGGTTCAGTTTCTTTGCCGCAGCGGAAAAGCCGCCGAGTTGGACAATGGCGTGGAGGATCTCCCATTCGTCGAGGGTCGTATTCACGCCTGGATTTTATATCGATAAACTCGATTGGTGAAGGCCGGAAATCCGACTATTCATTCGATATTCTTCACCATTACTATGCTTTCTGACTTGAAACGAGCGTGGAAACGCATCGTGGCGTGCAGAATTCGCTTTCCTGTGAGAAAACGATTACTGCCGCAAATACCGGGTGCAGTGCGTTTTCGCATATACAAAACCGCACGGGTCGATGGAACGTGGCAGGGAGTCTTGCATGAAGAATCGAGCAGTCATCGTTGCAGCAACGGCATTCTCGCTCGCGGGAGCTATCGGAACCCTGGCAGCGCAGCAGAACGCACCGACTCCGCCTCAGGACCTGAAGGTCACCATCGACACGCAGCAAACCGCTCGGCCGGTCTCGCAGTACGAGTACGGCATGTTCATCGAGCACATCGGTCAGCTTGTCTATCGCAGCCTGTGGTCGGAGATGCTCGACGACCGCAAGTTCTACTTCCCCATCAAGCCGGAGGAGGCGGCGGCTGCAGCACCGGCCCAGGGCGGACCTTTCCGTAACATGCAGATGCGCAAGTGGCATCCGGTCGGTCCCGCCGATGCCGTCGTCATGGACAAGGAGCAGCCCTTTGTCGGCGACCAGAGCCCGCGCATCGCACTGGACGGCTCAGCAGCGCATGGCATCCGCCAGTCGGGTTTCGCCCTGGTTAAAGGCAAGAAGTATACCGGCCACATCTGGCTGCGCGGTGCGGACGCGAAGGTCAAGGTTGCGCTCGTCTGGGGTGAGGGCGCGGGCGATCGGCAGAGTATCGCGCTCCCGGCACTCATGACGACGTACAAGGAATTTCCCTTCAGCTTCACCGCCGGAGCCAATACCGATGCCGGCGCGCTCGAGATCACCGGGACCGGGGCGGGCAACTTCCACATCGGGGCCGTCACGCTGATGCCGGCTGAGAACATCGACGGGTTTCGTCCTGAGGTGATCGCACAACTGAAGCAACTGCATTCCGGATTCTGGCGTCTGCCGGGTGGCAACTTCATCTCCGACTTCAACTGGTACGACTCGGTTGGTCCGCGCGACAAGCGGCCGCCGGATTTCGACTATGCGTGGAACGCGATGCAGAGCAATGACGTGGGCATGGATGACTTCATGACGTTCTGCAAGCTGATCGGGGTCGAGCCGTATATCACGGTGAACGCGGGTTTCGGAGATGCGCACTCCGCGGCGGATGAAGTGGAGTATATGAATGGCTCAACCAGCACGCCGATGGGCGCCATGCGCGCGCACAATGGGCATCCCGAGCCGTACCACGTGAAATTCTGGGACATTGGCAACGAGCCCTACGGACCATGGCAGCTGGGACGCACCGATCTGAAGTACTACCTGCTGAAGCACAACGAATTTGCGAAAGCCATGCGTGCCGTGGACCCTTCGATCACGCTGCTTGCCTCCGCCTCGATGCCCGAAGAGGCGATCCTCGAGAACGTCGTGAACGACTGGCACATTCCCATTGACCAGGCCGGCATCTGCTCCGAGGCCGACTGGACGTGCGGCTTCCTCAAGCACGACTGGGGCAACTTTGACGGCGTCACCGAGCACTGGTACACACGCGCCGGCGTGCGGTGGGACCGCGAGCGCGCCGAGAAGGGAATCAAAGTAGGCCGCCTCGAAGCCGGCCTCGTTCCCGATCAGGAGACGAACCTAGAGTGGGTGCGGCGCCCTTCGGATCGCGTGCACCTGAAGGGTGAAGAGTGGCAGGAGTACGAGCAGCGCTATCCCGAGATGAAGACGAAACACATCTTCATGTCGAATGATGAATACGCGTATACGGGCGGTCAGACCGATCTCAAGCTGGCGCTCGCCTACGCCATGGTCTTCAACGAGTTTCTGCGCGAGTCGGACTTCCTGCGCATGACCGCCTTCACCATGGGCGTTTCGACGCTGGACTTCAATCAGACCGCCGCGACGCTGAACACGAACGGCCTGCTCTTCAAGCTCTACGGAGAGCACGTGGGAGCGGGATCAATCCCGGTTACGCTCACCGGCAATTCGCCACAGCCGGCTCCGACGCAACATATCGTCGGCGAACTGCCCCGCACGAGTGCGGGCAGCCCTACGTATCCGCTTGATATGTTCGCAGCGCTCAGCGCGGATCACAAATTCCTCACCCTTGCCGTGGTGAACGCAACCGACTCCGAGCAGAAGTTCCAGCTGAACCTGAGCGGCTCGCACCTCACCGGCAACGCCACGCTGTGGCAGATGACCGGCAAGGATCTCGACGCCGCGAATCATGTCGGCCAGCCGCCGCAGGTTGAAGTGAAAGAGACGGCGATCGGCGAAGGGCCCAACACAATCACCGTCGCGCCCATCAGCATCGACATCTACCGCTTTCCGATCGCGCAGTAGAACCGGATGGAATCCTTGAGAACGCAACCAATGTTGGTCGTCGCGGCGGCAGCCCTGGTGATCTCCGCCGCAGCCTCAGCCCAGTCGGCCCTTCAACTCACCTATGACAAGCCCGCCTCAAAATGGACGGAGGCCCTGCCGATCGGTAACGGCCGCATCGGCGCGATGGTGTTCGGCGGGATCGAAGACGAACGCCTCCAGATCAACGAGGCAACGCTGTGGGGCGGTGTTCCCCATGACTACGACAATCCCGACGCCTTCGCGCATCTGGCTGAAATCCAGCGGCTCATTTTCGAAGGCAAGCCGGAGGAGGCGGAGAGACTTTCCGGACCGCTGATGGGCGACCCGAAGGTACTGATGCCTTACCAGCCCTTCTGTGATTTGCGGCTGCACTTCACCGGACAGGAGCAGCCCAGCAGCTATCGTCGTGAGCTGCGTCTCGACGACGCGACAGCAGAAACCGACTACAGCGTCGGCTCAACCACATACAAACGAGAGGCGTTCGTCTCCTTTCCAGACCAGGTGCTGGTCATTCGTCTCACCGCGAATCAGCCCGGCCAGATTGGCTTCACGCTCGGCATGGACTCGCCCCAGCCGGGGGTTCGCGTGGAAAGCACTGCCAACGACGGTCTCGAGTTCACCGGCCAGATTCAGCCGCGCGAAAACTCGCCCCGCTCCTGGACCGGCTCGTGGAACCAGCCTGGGATGAAGTTCGCCGCGGCCCTGAAAGTGATTCCGGAAGGCGGTTCCGTGGTCGGTACCGGAGTAGGCCTGACCATCTCCGGCGCCAACGCGGTCACTATTCTCTTCAGCAACGCGACCAGCTTTCGCAACTACCACGATATCGATGGCGACGCGCTCGGCGCGGCGCGCAACGATCTGCAACGCGCGTCGGAGCACACCTATGGTGAGCTCCGGCAGCGCCACATCGACGACTTCCAGCGGCTCTTTTCCCGTGTGCATCTCCAACTCGGGGACAACCCATCGAGCGAGACCACCGATCGCCGCATCGCGAAGTTCAGCGAGAGCGACGATCCGAGCCTGCTCGCGCTCTACTTCGAGTTCGGCCGCTATCTGCTCATTTCCTCCTCGCGTCCGGGTGGTCAGCCGGCGAACCTGCAGGGCATCTGGAACCAGGACCTGAACCCGGCGTGGGGCAGCAAGTGGACCACGAACATTAATCTCGAGATGAATTACTGGCAGGCAGACACCGGCGATCTCTGGGAAACGGAACAACCTCTGTGGAGCCTGATCGGCGACCTGCGCGTTACAGGCGCCAAAACTGCGCAGGCGGAATACCACAGCGAGGGATGGGTTCTCCACCACAACACCGATCTGTGGCGCGCGACCGCGCCGGTCGACGGCTCGTGGGGCATCTGGCCGATGGGCGAAGCGTGGCTCGCCAACCAGATGTGGGACCACTACACATTCAGCGGCGACCGGGAGTTTCTCCGGAGCCAGGCTTATCCCGCGATGAAGGGGGCGGCGCAATTCGTTCTCGGCTTCCTGGTTGAAGCGCCTGCCGGTACGCGGTTCGCGGGACGCCTCGTCACTAATCCGTCTACTTCGCCCGAGAACCACTACATCCTGAACGGCAAGCCTGTTGGCTTAACGTACGCAGCGACGATGGACCTGGAGCTGATCCACGAGCTTTTTGAAAACTGCCGCCGGGCTGCGGAGATTCTCGGTACAGACGCCGCTTTCCGGGCGCAGATCGAGAAGACCGAACAGCGTTTGCCGCCGCTGCAGATCGGCGCACGCGGGCAGTTACAGGAATGGATCGAAGACTACCAGGAAGCCGAGCCGCACCATCGGCACTCCTCGCATCTGTGGTCGCTCTATCCCGGTCATGACATCAGCCTGGCGGCGACTCCAAAAATCGCAGCCTCAGCGGAGAAAACGCTGGAGCTGCGCGGCGACGGCGAAACCGGATGGTCGCACGCGTGGAGAGCGGCGCTGTGGGCACGCCTGCACAATCCGGAGCAGGCCTACGCCAATCTCAAACTCCTGATCACTAAAAACACGCTCCCCGACATGTTCGATCTCTGCCCGCCCTTTCAGATCGATGGCAACCTTGGCGGGCCGGCAGCCATTACCGAAATGCTTGTGCAGAGCACCGACAAGGCAATCACCATCCTGCCTGCGCTGCCCTCCCAATGGCCCAGTGGGAGCCTGACGGGAGTCCGCGTGCGTGGCGGCGGTAAGCTCGACATCGCATGGAAGGACGGACGCCTCACGCAACTGCGGCTGCAGGCGGATCATGCGGCGAAGTATCGGGTTGTTTATGGAGATCGTTCAGTGCCGGTACAGATTCATCCCGGACTGACGGTGGAGATGGATGCGTCCCTCCACAAGACGAGTCACTGATTCAGTGAATGCTGTGGCGGCAGATTCAGAAATGACTTTCAAAGAGGATACCGATGATAACGACGACAAAACTTCCTGGCCTCATGACGCTGTTTCTCTCCGCTGCCATCGCGCTTCCGCTCTCTGCGCAGGTACAAACCGAAGTCCCTGCCGTCATTCCTGGAGCGAAGCCTGTCACCGTCGAGCACATCAAGGTGCACTCGCCGGCGATTGAAGGCAACCTGGAAGGCGAATCCGCCGACCGCGACGTGATCGTTTTTCTGCCGCCGAGCTACAACAAGGACAAGCATCGCCGTTATCCCGTCGTCTACGCACTGCACGGCTACTCGATCGGCGCCGAGCAGTGGACCCACGAGATCCATGTGCCGCAGACCATCGAGGGCGCATTCGCCCAGGGCGCGAAGGAGATGATTGTGGTGCTGCCCGACTCAAAGAACGCCTACAACGGATCGATGTATTCCAGTTCCGAGACGACCGGCGACTTTGAGAAGTTCATCTATCACGACCTCGTTGCGTACATCGATGCGCACTACCGCACTATCCCGGAGCGCATGAGCCGGGGTCTGGTCGGACACTCGATGGGTGGGTACGGCGCCACTCGCATCGGCATGAAGCACTCCGACGTTTTCGGCAGCCTTTACATCATGAGCCCCTGCTGCATGTCGCCACGGCCGGCCGGCCCGCCGCCCGGCATGGACGCGGGCAAGTACGAAGCAGCCGAAAAGGAGTTCGAAGCGAAGGTTGCTGCCATGAAGACCGCGTCGGACTCCGCTGACATGCCCTTCTTCCAGCGTGCCCAGCTGGCCACGGCCGCGGCATGGTCGCCCGATCCGAAGAATCCCCCGCTCTATCTCGATCTGCCGATGAAAGACGGCGTTCCCCAGCCTGACGTTCTCGCGAAATGGACCGCTAACGCGCCGCTCGCTTTCATCGACCAGTACATCGACAACCTGAAGGAGTACCACGCGATCGCCGAAGACGTGGGCGATCAGGACGGTCTCCGCTTCGACACGCAGAAGCTGCACGAAATTCTCGACAGCTACGGCATTAAAAACAGCTTCGAGATGTATCACGGGACGCATACGAGCGCCGTCGCGGATCGCTTCCAGAACCATGTGATGCCGTTCTTCAGCCAGAACCTGTGCGCAACGGCGAATTGCAGATGATCGCAGCGCCTTGTCAGGCTGGCCCACCGGAAGCAGCGTAGACCGCCGGGATCTCTACTTCAGAAAGAAGGCTACGCATGAGACAGTTCAGATCCCTGATTGTGGCAACGGTGGTCTGCGGTGTAGCGATGGTGGCGGGGGCGCAGACAGGGGCCACCTGCTCCGATCTCGCCAGCCTCAAAATCGATGGCGTGGAGATCATGGGCGCCACTGAGGTTCTGGCGAACGCGCCGCTTCCGCCCTCTTATCCGCATTATGCGGGCTCGCTGCCTGCGCATTGCCGTGTGGAAGGCACGATGCACCGGCGCAAGGGAGTTGACGGCATCGAGTACGGCATCGGTTTTGCGGTGGCCCTCCCGGAGAAGGATGCGTGGAACGGCGACTTCATGATGCAGGGCGGAGGCGGCGGCAACGGTGTGGTGAACTACCCTGCCGGGGCATCGTACAGCGGCGATAAGTCTGCCCTCGAGCGCGGATTTGCAGTGGCCAGCACCGACACCGGACACAAGGCGCGCACCGGCGGGTTCGATTTTTCGTTCATGCGGGATCAGCAGGCGTTTCTCGACTTCGCGTATCAGGCCAATGCTGAAGTGGCCGGCGTGGCGAAGAAGATTATCTCTCACTACTACGCCAGGCCTGCGTCGTACGCATATTTCATCGGCTGTTCGACCGGGGGACGCGAAGGCATGATCCTCTCGCAGCGGTTTCCCACGGTGTTCAACGGCATTGTGGTTGGCGATCCGGCGATGCGCACCGGTCTCTCCAATCTGGCCATCGGCCAATGGATTCCGGTGGCCTACAACCAGGCCGCGCCGAAGGACGCATCGGGTAAGCCGGAGATCGACAAGCTCTTCACCGACGCGGATCGCAAGCTCTTGATGGACGCGCTCATGAAGAAATGCGACGCGCTCGATGGAGTGAAGGACGGAATGATCCTCGATCCTCTCGGCTGCCATTTCGACCCGGAGGAGATTGCCTGCAAGGCGGGCCAAACCGAAGGCTGCATGGCGCCGGAGAAGGTGGCCGCCATCAAAAAGGCCTTCGCGGGACCGAAGAACGCTTATGGGACACAGGTGTACCCTGGCTTCCTCTATGACGCCGGCATCGCGGCCTCCTTTCCGCTGCCTGGTTTGCTGAGCCCGCACTCCAGGGGTTTGTTCGGCCCCATCACGACGGCGACGGCTCTGGACGTGGACAAAGCAGCGCTCCACGCCTCCGATCCGCTGGTGGAGCCGGCCTCGACCAATCTGTCGACGTTCTCGGGCGACGGCGGCAAGCTGATTTTCTTTCATGGCGACAGCGATCCCTGGTTCTCGCCCCTCGACACCTTCGACTATTACCAGTCGCTCGCCGCAACCAATGGCGGAGCCGAACAGGTCGAAACGTGGAGCCGGTTCTTCTTCGTGCCGGGAATGAGCCATTGCGGCGGGGGCCCCTCGCTGGACCACTTCGATATGCTGGGCGCGGCGGTGAACTGGGTGGAAAAGGGAACGGCGCCGGAGTCGGTGATTGCCACGGGGAAGGCGTTCCCGGGACGCAGCCGCCCGCTCTGCGCTTACCCCAAACATGCGCAGTACAGCGGACACGGAAATTCAGAGGACGCCAGCAACTTTGCGTGCCGGTAGAGCAGAGCAATCCACGATTGCCGCGGAAGCAACACAGTGATCGGAGGGCCGTTGCCGGAAGGAGAATTGAATTGACGAAGCGTGGATACATTTTTGCTGCGGCCGCTGTGGCCGGCATCCTGCTCTCCAGCGGCGGCGTTTTTGCGCAGAACGGTCGGCCTCCGTTTCCCGTGGCGCCGCCGGCGAACGCTCCGCTGCCCTTCGTCAGTCCGATCTTCGGCGACAACATGGTGCTGCAGCGCGGCAAGCCGGATACGATCTGGGGCTGGTCCAAGCCGGGCGACACGGTGCGCGTTCAGATTGGCGATCGCAGCGCAACCGGCACCGCCGGCGCGGATCGACGCTGGGAGGTAAAGATCGAGCCGCCCGCGGCGGGCGGTCCTTACACCGTGACGATCTCGGGTCCGCAGACGGTCGAGTTGCACAACGTGCTGGTGGGCGATGTCTGGCTGTGCGGCGGCCAGTCCAACATGGAACTGCCGCTGCGCTTCACGGCGAACGCCGAGGAAGTGGCGAAGGCGGCAAACGATCCCGAGATTCGTTACTTCACAGTGGCGGGCCGTCCGGCGTACCAGCACACCGACCAGATCGGCGGATCGTGGCAAGCGGTTTCGCCGCAGACAGCGGACTGGGTATCGGCGGTCGCGTTTTATTTTGCGCGCAAGGTGCAGCAGGAAACCCACATTCCGATTGGCCTGGTTGTCGATGCTGTCGGTGGAACGCCCGCCGAGGCGTGGACCAGCGCCGCCGCGCTTCGCCCCATGGGCGACTTCGATGTTCCCCTGGCGGAGCTTCAGCGCCTCGCCGACTCCGGTGCGCCGGCCTACGGCAACTACATCATGCACTGGTACGACGAGTACGACACCGGGCTCAAGGGAGCATGGTCCGCTCCGGATTTTGACGACTCGGCATGGAAATCTGTCCAGGTCCCCGGCGGCTTCGCCGAGCTGGGCGTGCCGGACACACCCGCGGTGGTCTGGTTTCGCAAAGAGATCACTGTGCCCGACCCACTCCCGGCCGGACGCGCGGCGATCCATCTCGGCGAGATCGAGCGCATGGACACGGTCTACGTCAACGGAACCGACGTGGGCGGGAGCGCCTGGGTGGAGAACCCGCGCGTCTATTTTCTTCGCCCCGGGGTGCTGAAGCCCGGAAAGAATCTGATCGCGATCCGGGTTTTCAAAACCAAACCTGCGGGCGGATTTCTGGGCAAACCGGACGAACTGCAGCTTGCCATCGGCGATCGGAACATTCCGCTGGCTGGTGAGTGGAAAGCCCGGCTGAGCGTGGATGCCCGTCCACCGCAGCCCATGCCCATCGGTTTCGAGAACTGGCCGGTCATCCCCACGGTTCTCTACAAGGGGATGCTGGAGCCGATCGCGCCGCTCTCCATCACGGGCGCCGTTTGGTACCAGGGCGAGCAGAATTCCCCGCGCGGCTACCAATACCGCAAACTGCTCCCGGTCATGATCGCCGACTGGCGAAGGACCTTCGGGCAGGGAGATTTTCCCTTCTATATCGTCAGCCTGCCCGCCTTTGGCCCCCGCAGCGCCACGCCTATCGACGATGCGTGGGCGGAAACGCGCGAGTCGCAGGCCATTGCGGCCGCAACCGTTCCTAACTCCTGTCTGGCGGTCACCATCGACACGGGCGATCCGGACAGCCTCCATCCGAAGGAGAAGGCGCCGGTGGGCGATCGCCTCGCCTTCTGCGCCCTGGCGAAGTACTACCACCAGCGTGTGGTTTATTCGGGTCCGACGCTGAAGTCGGTCCAGCGAAAGCCCGGCTTCATCGTACTGCGCTTCGCGCACACGGACGGTGGCCTGGCCGTCAAAGGAGACAAACTCGGGGAGTTCTCCGTCGCCGGCGACGACCGGAAGTGGTACTGGGCCGCTGCGCGGATCAAAGGCAAAACCGTGATCGTCTCGTCTCCGTCTGTTCCGCATCCGACGCAGGTCCGTTACGCGTGGCAATCGAATCCCGAGGCCACGCTTTTCAACGGCGCAGGCCTGCCGGCCGGTCCATTCAGGACCGACGACTGGCCTGAGATGACGCAAGACGCCCGGCCCTACTGAGGGCAGCGGCGCAGGAGATTAGGTTCCGGACGGTTGGACCTGCCCCAGTGGCTGTCCTGGTGCTCCGGGAAAGACACGGATTCGATGTACGACCCTTCGACGGCAGAAGACGGCGCGGAACTCAGGCACAGGGCAGCTCAATCCGAAAGGAAGTCCGAAATCCAGCCGGCAGGTTCTGAGTCTCGACCCAGATGTGGCCGCCGCTTTTTTCGATCAGATCCTTCGAGACCCAGAGGCCGATGCCCGTACCGACATCAGCCTTCGTCGTAAAAAATGGATCGAAGATGCGCGCCAGATTTTCCGCCGGGATTCCATGGCCGTTGTCGAGGATCGAAATCGTTGCCATGTTGTCGGCGCAGCTCGCTTCGATGCGAATCCGTCCGCCGGATTCGGGGAGCGCGTCACACGCATTCGAGACGATATTGGTCAGAATCTGGCGAAAATCGTCCGCAGGGATGGGCAGGCTGAACTCATGGATCGGGACAACGCAGACCTCGGCATCCCGGGCGGCACAGCGCGGCTGGAACATCGCGACGACGGAGTCGATGGTTTCTGCGACATTCACGGGTCCGGGCGAGGACCGCGAGCGCACGAAGGTGAGGGTGCGTCGTGCGATGGCGCCAAGCCGAGCCAGTTCCTGATCGGCGCGCCGCAGATACTCGCTCGTCTCCACGGAGAGGCCGGGGTCCGCCCCGGCGAGGTAGATGAGGTTGGTCACCGCCTCGAGCGGATTGTTCACCTCGTGGGCAATGGTGGCTGAAAGGCGGCCGATAGCGGCCAGCTTCTCCGACCGGACCAGAGCCGACTCGGCGTTCTTGCGATCGGTGATGTCGATGGTGACGCCGTGCCAGATTTTTGGGTTGGCTGCGGAGGGTGTGCCGCGGGTCTCCAGCCAGTGCAATTCGCCGTTGGGCCAGCGGATCCGGAATTCGGCCCGGAAACTCTGACCGGCAGAAGTGGCCGACTCGACGGCGTGGAGAACGCGGTCGCGATCTTCTTCAATGATGAAGTTGGTCCAGTCGTCTGAGACCGATGTCTCCGAGAAGGGGCGGCCAAAAATCTCGGCGCCACCTTCGGCCCACTCGATGCGGCCCTCTTCGGCGTTGTGCATCCAGGCGGCAAATCGGCTCGCGTGCTGGGCTTCCGCAAGAGCGTTGGTACGGATTTGAAGAGAGGCCAGCGCGGCGCGCAGATCGCCGCTGGTCACACGCTGGCGGTCGCAGAGGAAGGCGATGAGCGCGCCGATGGCGAGAATGACGACAGTGTAGAGGAGCGACTGCGGATGCACCGAGAACAGCGTATTGTCTGCGAGGGCGAGGTGATTGAAGAAGAGAGCGGTTAGTGCGACGGAGAGCAGGCCCGGACCCAGTCCCGTGAAGACGGTGATGCCGGCGACAAAGACGAAACTGAGCGCGAGCGGAGTGCCGTGCAGCGCGGGCGTCCGGATGCTGAAAACGATGCCGAGCCAGGGAAGGATAACGGCGGCGACGTATCCGCCGATTTGTACGAGCAGGCGAGATCGGCGCGGCGTGCCGGAGCGAGCGGGGGTGGTCAAAATGCGGCCTCGTGCAACGGATCGCGCGCCGGGAAATGGGTAGAGCCTGGGGATCCGGCTGCGATGTGAAGACAGGATACACAACAGCACTCAGCTGAGAATCGGTCAGCGAAGGGGCGGTTAGCAAAGGGCTGCTAATCGAGATGGGCGTGGAAGAAGGCGGCGATGCGTCGGCGAGCGTCGAGGGCGGCTTCTTCGTTGAATCCGATATCGCGATAGCGCAGGACGTTGAAAATGAAGTAGCCGCGATGGTTGTTCATGAATGAGTGGCCGGCGCCGGGGTATTCCTTCACATCGTGAGGAACCAAAGCGCGTTCGAGAGCTCGCTCCAGCTGGTCGGCGGCTCCGCGTTCGAACCTCGCGAGGCCACCGTAGCTTCCGATGACGGGGCAGGGGGCTTTGAGGAAGTCGTCGACGTCGGGGGGCAGTCTGCCGCCGTAGTTGATGCTGGCGGCTGAGAAACCATGGGTGGAGACGAGCATCAGCGCGAATCCTCCGCCCATACAGAATCCGACCACGCCAACTTTTCCGGAGCAGGCCGGCTGAGCAAGAAGCCAGGCTCTCGTCGCCTCAATGTCGTCGAACAGAGGGCCCCTGCGAGCAGCGCAATCGCGCATGATGGAGCGAAGACAGAGCGGAAAGCCGCCGCGATAGTAGAGGTTGACCGCCAGGGACAGAAAGCCGGCTTCGGCAAGCCAGTCGGCCTGACGGCGATGGTCGCGTGTCATGCCGGCGACGTCGTGCAGGACCACAACGCCGGGGTAGCGGTCGGGACGCGGGCCGTGACCGGCGCGCGGCTCGGAATTGGGGAGGGGCGGAACGGCGAGCCAGCAGGGCATCTGGCCGTTGGGTGTAGGGACGAGGATGTTGGACATAATCG
>VFSW01008094.1_pt1 | contig 15148 bp, 13 predicted proteins | sample 5358111 | NCBI WGS metagenome assembly VFSW01 (sample SAMN11554181, study PRJNA540505) | mine drainage metagenome | isolation source: sediment from site ElyBrook_90M | place: USA: Ely Copper Mine, Vershire, VT | collected 2017
AGTCTCGTGCACGAGCACCACCTTCTGCGTCGCCGCGGGTAGCTACAGTGACAGCGCCTCTCACTCCCAGGCGCTGGTGAGTACGTGGAACGGCACGAGTTGGACGGACCAGGAGGTCGGCGCCGCGCTCAATGCCGGCGGCAACGCTGTTTTGGATGGCGTCTCGTGTGTCAAGGGGGCACTCTGCGTGACGGGGGCTACTACCAAGACAGCACCGGTAGACAGGCCTTCGTCAGCACCCTGATGTTCGTCGCCCAGAGTCCCTTGAGCATCACTAACTCTGTCACCACCGGCACCGCGGGCTCTCCCATCACTCTGACTAGCGCGGGCGGTTCGGGGACGATCGCGGTGAGCTTCGCGGTGAGCGGCACCGGATGTTCACTCGTCGGTGACGTGTTGTCCACCACGGGGACTGACACCTGCGTCGTGACGGCCACCAACGCGGCCAACGGAATCTACGCCAGCACGACGTCGCCCGCGGTGTCGGTTCACTTCTCCCTAGCGGCCCAGCGCGCGTTGCGCGTCAGGGCCGTCCGGCACGCGGGTCGCGCTGCGCATCGTCGGGGGTTCGGGGTCGGGACGACTGAGCGTTCACGTGAGCGGCTTAGGTTGTCGCCTGCACGCGTACTCTCTCACCGCGAACAGGGCCACCCGTTGCCGGGTCCGAGCGAACCGCAACGCCTCGGGGAAGTTCCGAGCGCAGTCCTCGCCGATGTTCACGGTGACCTTCATCACGAAGAAGCGCTGAAGTCGACTCGTCAAGCGGTCCCCCGCTCACGGTCGACGGGAGCGCGGTTTCGAAGTATGAACGACAGGTTCTAGAGACCGGCCTCGGCGAGCAGGGTGTCGGCGACCAGCAGCGGCGTTCGGGGAGTATGGCGTAGGGCCAGGGTGACCGCGTCACTCGGCCGGGCGTCGAGGAGTTGGGGACCGTTCGAACTCATCAGATGTATTTCGGCGAAGTAAACCCCCTCTTCGCGCTTCGTCACGACCACACTGACTAGTTGAACTCCGGTGAGGGCGAGAATGCCCACCGTGAGCTCGTGAGTGCCCGGACGCGAACGCACGTCCCCGCGAGCCGCCCGCCAGATCTGCTGGGCGTCACCGAGCGCCACCGGAATCGCCAGAGTCCTCCCGGCCCCTTCCGCCTCGCGCAGGAGAAGGACTCCGGCCTGAGCCGCGTAGTCGTAGGTGACGTCGAGGAGATCGACGATTCGATTCTCGCTCATCAGGCGCGCCGGCGCGAGACCGACAGAACCACTCCCCCGGCCGCGTAAAAGACGAGGGTCGCCGAGCCCCCGTAGCTGAGCAGGGGCAGCGGAATTCCGGTCATCGGCATGAGTCCCATGGTCATTCCGATGTTCTCGAAGACGCTGAAGGCGTAGAAGACGAAGATTCCGATGGACAAGAGGCGGCCCATCGTGTCCCTCGCGTGCAGGCCGGTCATCCACATGCGCCACGCGACGAACCCCATGAGCAACACCGCGCCGACCGACCCGATGAATCCCAGTTGCTCACCGATCGCGGTGAAGATGAAGTCGGTCTGTTGCTCGGGGACGAAGCCCAGTACCGTCTGGAGGCCCTTAAAGACGCCGGCGCCGTAGAGCCCACCCGATCCGATGGCGTTCTTCGCGTTATCGACCTGGTAAATCAAGCCGAAGAGCGCCGGATTGGTTGAATTCTGGTTGAAGTACGCGATGAAGCGGTCCAACTGGTACTTCTTCAAGAAGTCCAGGTAGATCGCCGAGGCCACACCCGCCGATCCGGCCAGGGCGAGAAAACTCATGAACCGGGGTGGAACCCCGGCGACCACGAGCATCGTGCCGACGACCAGAACGATGATGATCGCCGTTCCGAGGTCGGGCTGAGCGACGATGAGAACGAGGGGGACTCCGGCCATGACCAGGAGTCGAACGACGTCGTACATGCGCAGTCCCTGGGGTCGACGCTCACAGTAGACCGCGATGGCGAGGACGAGAAAGAGCACCGTGAACTCGGAGGGCTGAATCGTGATGAATCCGAGGGAGTACCAGCGCTGGGCGCCCAACGCACTCGAGCCCACGACGTAGACCCCGAGCAGCGACAGAATGCCCCCGATGTAGAACGGCGTCGCTAAAACCTCGAAACGCCGGTAGTCGAACCGGGAGATGATGTACATCACGGAGATACCGAGGATGACGAAGGGCCCCTGGCGATCGAGGTAGTAGTGGGGGTTATAGCCCTGGGTGGCGAGGGCCACCCGGGTCGCCGAGTAGACCATGAAGGCCCCGAAGAGTCCGAGAAGGGCGAGCCCCCAAAAGAGGCCAAAGTCCATGTGATCTTTGGGCTTTGCCGACGAGGCGATCCGCGCGATCAACGTGTCGGTCACAGAATCTCTCCGAGCAAACTCTCGCCGTCGAGATCGCCCCCCCACCACCAGCGCATCTGCGCGGCCGCCTGGTGGGCGAGCATGGGCAGTCCGTTCATTCCCGCGCAGCCGAGGGCGCGGTGCTGGGCGAGCCACTCGCTCTCGCGGGGCTCGTAGACGATGTCCACGGCCGCGGTGTCGTGCGTGACTCCCTGCATCACCGCGGCAGACGGGGTTCGCGAATCGACCGGGATGGTGTTCACGATGAGATCCACCGGTCGATAGATCACCATGTGATCGACAACATTGGGGTAGCGGCGCACGAGTCGAGCGACCCGCTCCTCACTTCGACCGTGAACCGCAATCGAGGAGACTCCCGCTCTCACCAGTGCACCGACAACGGCACTCGCCGCTCCGCCCGCGCCCAGAACGACGGCGTGAATTCCGTCCACGCTCAAGCGCCACTGGGCCCCCAGGGCGCTCAGAAGGCCTTCGCCGTCCGTGGAGTTGGCCTCGACAGACCCGCCACGCCAACGCAACGAGTTCACCGATTCGCACTCCGCGGCGACTTGCTCGATGCGGTCGGCGACTCTCAAGGCGTCACCTTTCAACGGCATGGTCACCGAGACGGCGTCAAAACGTGCGCCCATGAGGGCTCGCAGGTCCTCGACACGCCCCGAGCCCATGTCCACACGAGTCGAAGAACCGGTCAGGCCGTAGGCGCGCAGTCCCGCCGCGTGAAGTTGGGGTGACAACGAGTGTTCGACGGGCGAACCCACCACCGCCAGGCGCCAGGTGGTCATACGCCGTTCGTCCTCGCGCGGGCCTCGTTGACCAGTTGCTGGGCGAAGGTTGTCGCGAACGCCATATCTCCCTGCTTATCCACCACTACAAAGTACTCCCAGGGACCCACCGGGGGGTTCAGCATGGCCGCGAGGGCGGCGCTGGAGACAACGCAGATCGGGGTCGGGGTTAGTCCCGCGTACAGGTAGGTGTTGTAGAGACTGTTGGTCTGTAGCATCGCCGGGGTGACCGTCCCGCCGTCGCGACCGAGAGCGTAGAGAACCGTCGAGTCCATTTGGAGAGCGGTGTGGCGAGCCAGTCGATTAAGGATCACCCGCGCCACTTTGGGCATATTGGAGGGGTAGTAGCCCTCCTTCACCACAATGGAAGCCCCGATCACGAGCTGGTAGGCACTCAGGCCGAAACGACGCGTCGAGGGGCTGAGGCCGGCGTGCGCCGCTTCCACTTCGAAGGAGCGTCCCATCTGGGACACCAACTGGCTCGCGCTCTCTCCCGGCGGGATGATGTACTGACCGGGACCCACCAAGCCTTCGAGAGAGTTGTTAGCCGGCTGATACGGCGACACCCGCGCCGCGGCGGCGAGGGCCGTCTCGAACTGGGAAGCGAAGGTGGCGCCGAGTTGGCGAGCGAGGTCCTGGCGCATCTCGGGCAGGGTGAGACCAGGCACGACATCGAGGGAGGCCACGTTCGGCCCCGCGCTGAGCTGGGCCCTCAGAGAGGAGAACGTGCTGCCCTCACGAAGCGAGTAGCCACCGGGTAACACGACGGGAGAACCCTGGAGCAACGTGTCGACGTCGAAGGCGAACGCGGAGGCAATCACCCCGGCGCGCTGGAGTCGCGTGGCGATGGTGCGCAGAGAGTCCCCGGGCTGAACCAGCACGATAACCGCCCGACCGGGACCCGACAGGGGGTACGCCTGCAGAAGAAACCAGCTGAGGGGCAACAACACGAGGACGACGCACCCGGCGACGAGACCGCGCCACCACTTACTCAGCACGACGGGCCTCCAGGACCGACTCCAGCAAGACGACGGCGGCGGCCGAGTCGACCCGAGCGCGCTGGGCCTTGGCCGACACGCCGGCGTCTCGTAACTGGCGACTCGCCGTCGCCGTCGTGAGCCGCTCGTCGGCTTGGATGACGGGAATCTCGAGAGCCGTTTCGAGAGCGTGAAAAAACTCGTCGGCCACGTGGGTCGAGGCCGTCTCTTGTCCGGCGAGACTCCGGGGGCGTCCCACCACCACCAGTTCGACCCCGTCGTCATCGCAGAGCCGACGGATCTCCCCGATCAGACGCATATCGACCTCCAAGGCCGGTCGGGGAAAGGCCAACGTCTCCTCCGTATCCGACAGGGCCACCCCGCACCGACGGGTGCCCGGGTCGAGAGCCAGTATTCGCGCCACGCAGTTACCTAGAGTTGAGAGGCCGAGTGAAGAAGGGCGTCGAGACCCCCGGCGTCTCTTCCTCCGGCCAGAGCCAGTTGAGTCGATCCACCGCCCCCACCACCCACCAGGGCGGCCAGGTCCTTCACCGAACGAGCAGCGTCGAGGGAGCCGTCGCTCGCCACCACCACCGCCACCTTGTCCTCCACGAGTCCCGCCAAGACGACCACCCGTCGTCCGGATCGCTGGAGACTCTGGGCGAGGACGCGCAACTGGTCACCGGGGTACCCGTCGATCCGGGCCACAATACGATCACCCTCGGACTCGCGGCTGAGGGCGGCGCCCATCTGGTCGAGCTGGGCCTGGCGAGCGCTCTGAATCTCCTTTTCGAGGTCGCGTTGACGCTCGAGCACCCGTCCGAGGGCGGGTACGACGTCGTCGAGAGAGGTGCGCAGGAGCGTCGCCACCGCACCGAGTGAACCCTCGAGTTCCCGCGACCGCTCGAGGGCCGACATCGCCGAGATCGCCTCGATGCGTCGAGTGTTCGCCCCAATAGAACCCTCACTCACGACTTGAATCTGTCCGATGTCCCCGAGGCGCGAGACGTGGGTCCCCCCGCAGAACTCGAGGGAGTGTTCACCGGCTCGCACCACCCGCACGACGTCACCGTACTTGTCGCCAAAGAAGGCGATGGCCCCCATGTGCTCGGCCTGCTCCTTCGAGGTCTCGACTGTCTCGACCTCCGGGTTGTGAAGGACGTCACCGTTGGCCCGGGCGAGAATCTCACCCATCTCCTCGGCGCTGACGGCGCCGCCGTGCGCGAAGTCGAAGCGGAGACGGTCGGGCCCGACGTAGGAACCCTGCTGGCGCACGTGGTCTCCTAAGACCTCGCGCAACGCGGCGTGCAGAAGGTGCGTCGCCGTGTGGTTACGACGCGTGGCCTCACGACGCAGGGGGTCGATGGTCGCGACACCACTCTGTCCGGGCAGAATCTCTCCCACGAGTCGTCCCCGATGGGCGATCAGTCCACCCGCCACGTTCTGGGTGTCGTGAATCTCGAAACGGCCCGACTCGGTGACGAAGGTACCGCGGTCTCCCACCTGGCCCCCGGACTCGGCGTAGAAGGGGGTCAACTCGAGGAAGAGCTCGCTCTCCCCGTCTTCTCCGGCCAAGACGGCGAGCGCGGTTGTTTCGATGGAGTAGCGCGACACGTCTCGACCCACGAACTGACTCGACCCGTGACGCTCGAGAATCTCGTGATAGTGACCGTCGTCGGCTCGGCGTAGGTTCTTCGAGTTCGCTCGAGCCCGCTCGCGCTGCTCGGTCATGGCCCGTTCGAAACCGTCGTGATCGACGCCGAGGCCCGATTCGGCGGCGACCTCGCTCGTCAGCTCAATCGGAAAACCGTGGGTGTCGTGAAGCCGAAAGGCGACGTCGCCGGGGATTTCGGTCGCTCCTTCGGCGACCAGACGGGTGCGCGCCTCGTCGAGCAGCGTCATACCAGCCCGCAGGGTGCGAGAAAACCCCGCCTCCTCGCGCAGCAGGGTCTCGACGATGAGGTCTCGGTCGTTCACGAGGACCGGATAGGCCTCCCCCATCTTCTCGAGCGTCGCGTTCACCAGTGGCTCGATCAAGGACTGAGTCGCGCCGTGACGACGAGCGGCGAGGATCGCCCGACGGATCAGGCGACGAAGGACGTAACCGCGACCCTCGTTGGAGGGAAGGACCCCGTCCGAGACCAGAATCGTCATCGCCCGGCCGTGTTCGGCAATTCGGCGAATCGCGACGTCGGACTCCTCGTCTCGTCCGTAGGGGGTATCGATCGCCCGCGACGCCGCGTCGAGGAGCGGGGCGAAGAGATCGGTGGCAAAGACCGAGTCCACCCCGTTCAAAATCGAGAGAACTCGTTCGAAACCGGCCCCCGTATCGATGTTCTGTTGGGGCAGTTCGGTCATTTGACCCCCGGGGGCCTTCTCGAACTGCATAAAGACCAGGTTCCAGAACTCGATGAAACGGTCCTCACCACCCGTGGCCGGACCTCCGTCCGCCCCGAACTGGGGGCCCTTGTCGAAGAAGACTTCCGAACACGGTCCGCACGGCCCCGTCTCTCCCATGTCCCAGAAGTTGTCGGCCCCGAGACGCTGAATACGTTCCGGTCGCACCCCGACCAGGTCGCGCCAGAGAGTCTCGGCCTCGTCGTCGCTGTGGTGAACGGTCACCCAGAGCCGGTCGGGGTCGAGACCGAAGCCCTCGGTGATCAGGCCCCAGGCGAACTGAATCGCTCCCTCTTTGAAGTAGTCCCCGAAGGAGAAGTTCCCCATCATCTCGAAGAAGGTCAAGTGTCGCTGAGTGGTCCCGATGATGTCGATGTCGGGAACGCGAAAACACTTCTGAATCGAGACGGCCCGCGGCGAGGGCGGGGTCTGTTCGCCGAGGAAGTAGGGCTTGAAGGGAACCATCCCGGCCACCGTGAAGAGGAGGGTCGGGTCGTGGGGAATCAGGCTCGCCGAGGGCACCACACGGTGCCCCTCGCGGGCGAAATAGTCGAGAAAGGTTGACCTGAGGCGGGCGGCGTCCACCGCCTCATCCTACCGGGCGGTCCTGATCACTCCCCGTGAGAAGAGCGTCGCTCCCGCCAATTCTCGACGATTCGCCGCTCGGAGCCGTGTTCGCTCGGCTGGTAAATCTCGCCCGGCTCGACGCCCTCGGGCAGGTAGCGCTGCTCGACGTACCCGCGCGGATCGTCGTGGGGATACTGGTAACCCTGTCCGTGCCCGAGATCAGCGGCCGCTCGGTAGTGCGCGTCGCGCAGGTGACTCGGCACCTCCCCGTTCGCGCGCCGTAGGGCCGAGAGGGCTGCCCCCAGAGCCATCGTCGCCGAGTTCGACTTGGGTGCGAGAGCGAGAGCCAGCGCCGCGTGGGTGAGGGTGAGCCGGGCTTCGGGCAGTCCCACGAACTCCACCGCTCGAGCCGCCGCTTCGGCGAGGAGTAGCGCCTGGGGATCGGCGAGACCGACGTCCTCGCTGGCCAAGATCACGAGACGCCGCGCGAGAAAGCGAGGACTCTCTCCCGCTTCGAGGAGTCGAACGAGCCAGTAGACGGCGGCGTCGGGATCCGAACCCCGAATCGACTTAATGAGCGCGGAGGTCTGGTCGTAGTGAGAGTCGGGACCCTGGTGAAAGAGACGTCCGTCCCGGGCTCGCGAGACCATCTCGAGGGTCACCTCGGACTCCTCTGCGCGCAGGAGCGCCGCCGTCTCCGCACTCGTCAGCAGTGCCCGGGCGTCACCCTCGGTGGCGTCGATGAGGGCGTCTCGCGCGTCGGCGGCGAAGGGGACGCCCAGAGTCTCCTCGGCCCGCTCGAGAACCGACTCCAAGGCCGCGCGAGAGAGGGGGTGGAGCCTCCACAGAGTGCACCGGCTCATGAGGGCCGCGTTCACTTCGAAGTAGGGGTTCTCGGTGGTGGCCCCAATGAGGACCACCTCTCCGTGCTCGGTGGCCGGGAGAAGGAGATCCTGCTGGGACTTATTGAACCGGTGAACCTCGTCGATGAACAGAACGGTACGGCGCCCCTCGAGACCGAGTCGATCCCGGGCGCTCTCGAGTGCGGCGCGAATATCCTTCACCCCGGCCGACACGGCCGACACGGCCTCTACGTGGTAGCCCGCCCCCTCCGCGATCAGGCGCGCCAGAGTCGTCTTCCCACTGCCGGCGGGACCCCAGAGAATCATGGAGACGAGGCGCCCGGACGCGACGAGGTGACGTAGCGGTCCGTTGGCCCCGACGAGGTGATCTTGGCCGACGACGTCGTCGAGCGAGCGCGGACGTAATCGATCAGCCAGCGGCGACGACTCGCGTCGACGTTGCTCGGCGGAGGCGTCAAAGAGGGACGTGGCCTACCCCTTCGCTACGGGACGCAGACGTAGTTCGCGCATCTGGCGCTCCGGAATCGACTTCGGGGCGCCGGTCATGAGGTCGGCACCCGACTGGGTCTTCGGGAACGCGATGACCTCGCGAATGTTGTCGACCCCGGCAAAGATGGCCACCAGTCGATCGATGCCGAAGGCGAAGCCGGCGTGGGGCGGAGCACCGTAGCGAAACGCACCGAGCAGAAAGCCGAACCGGCTCTCCGCCTCCTCGGGCGTAATACCGAGCGCCGAGAAGATGCGTGACTGGATATCCGAGCGGTGGATACGCACCGAACCCGATCCCAGCTCCCAACCGTTAAGAACGAGGTCGTAGGCGGCTGAACGAACCCGGAGGGGGTCGGTGTCGATGAGATCGAGATCGTCGGGGTGGGGCATCGTAAACGGGTGGTGCGCGGCGACCAGGTGTCCGTCCTCGTCGACTCCCTCGAACATCGGAAACTCGGTGACCCACACGTACTTGTAGGGTCCTTCGGAGACCGGGGGGGCACCGAGGGTGAGCCGCAGTGCGCCGAGGACCCGACTGGCCAGAGTGAACTCGTCGGCCACGACCAAGATGAGGTCACCGGGAACCGCTCCGTCTACTCCAGCGAGAGACGCCGTCTCGGTCTCGTTCAAGAAGCGAGCCAGCGGAGAGTCGAGACCGTCACTCGTGACGCGGAACCAGGCCAACCCCTTCGCCCCGAGTTGGCGAGCCTGCTCGGTCAAGGTGTCGAGTCGAGCGCGCGAGAACTCCGCCCCACCGGGAACGCGCAGCGCCTTCACGGCCGGCGCCTGGAAGGCCTTCACCTCCGTACCGGAGAAGGACTCGGTCAGGTTACGCAACTCCAGGCCGAAGCGCAGGTCGGGCTTGTCCGTACCGAAGCGGTCGAGGGCCTCGGCCCAGGTCATGGTGGCGAACTCACCGGGGTCCTCCCCGGTCGCCACTCGGGCCGCCTCGGCGACCGCCCGGCTCACGAATCCCATGATGTCCTCTTGTGTCACGAAGGACGCTTCGAGGTCGAGCTGGGTGAACTCGAACTGGCGGTCCGCGCGCAGGTCCTCGTCGCGCAAGCAGCGAGCGACCTGGAAGTAACGGTCGAAGCCGCCGACCATCAGCAGCTGCTTCGCGATCTGGGGGCTCTGGGGCAAGACGTAGAACTCCCCGGCGTGCAGTCGAGAGGGCACGACGAACTCGCGCGCGCCCTCGGGCGTCGGGGCCCAGAGAAGCGGAGTCTCGACTTCGACGAACTCCTGGGCCGACATTGCGGCGCGCAGGGTGGCCGTCACACTCGCGCGTAGGCGCAGCGCGCGCTGCAGGCCCTCGCGGCGTAGATCGAGGAAGCGGTAGCGCAGTCGGGTCGATTCGTCGACCTCGGTGCGCTCGTCCAGGGGAAAAGGCACCGGTTCAGCCACCGAGAGAATCTCGAGCTCACACTCGGTCAGCTCCACCGCTCCCGTGGCGAGCCGGAGGTTGAGCGTACCCTCGGGTCGACGAGTGACGGTTCCGGTGACCCGGACCACGTACTCCGATCGCACGTCGAGAGTTCCCTCCACGACGCACTGGAGAATCCCCGACCGATCCCGTAGGTCGAGAAAGGCTAGGTGCTCGCCGTGCTCGCGCCGACGCGCCACCCACCCGCACACGTTGATGCGTCGACCCACCCAACTCTCATCAATCGACCCCACGAGGGCGTCTCTCATCGACGTTGCGTCCACTCTGTCCATAGTTCTTCCTACTTGCCTAACCGTCGCCCGAGGTCCGCGATCAGACTCTCGAGGGACACACTGTCTTGTTCGACCCCACTCGTGCGCAGGTCCCGCACGGTCACGGTCGCGGACTGTTCTTCGCGCGCACCGATCAACAGCGCCAGTCGCGCCCCCGACCGGTCCGCCACCTTCATCTGAGCCTTCATGGAACGCTGATCGTAGGCCCGCTCGACGGCGAATCCGGCACCGCGCAACTCGTCGACCACCCCGGTCGCTCGGTCGTGACCCGTCGTGTCGACGACGAAGACGTCGAGTCCGCGTTCGAGAATCGGGTCCGCCACCTCTTCGGCGACCCGAGCGAGCAGGAGGCGTTCGATGCCACTGCCGAATCCAATGCCACTCGTGGGATCACCCCCCAGCTGCTCGGCCAGTTTGTCGTAGCGCCCTCCCCCACCGACGGCGTTCTGGGCCGTACCGAGGGCGTCCGAGATGAACTCGAAGGTCGTGCGGGTGTAGTAGTCGAAGCCCCGTACGAGGCGCGGGGCGATCTCGGAGGCGATTCCGATCGACTCGAGTCCTCCGCGCACGGTCTCGAAGTGACTCCGACAGGCCTCGCACACGTGATCGATCAACATCGGACCACGGGAGGTCACCGCGACGCAGGCGTCCTTCTTGCAGTCGAGGAGGCGAAGGGGGTTCTTCTCCCAGACCTCGCGATGCTCGTCGCAGAGTTCGCTCTGGTGGGCGCGCAGGTGCTCAACGAGGAGGCGAACGTAGTCCCCCCGGCACTCGTCGTGGCCCATCGAGTTAATGAGAAGTCGTACCCGGCGAAGTCCGAGGGCCGCGTAGAAGCGGGCGGCGAGCGAAATGACCTCGACGTCGAGGGCCGGATCGTCGGTGCCGAGGGCCTCGACTCCCACCTGGTGGTGCTGGCGGTACCGGCCGGCCTGCGGGCGCTCGTAACGAAAAGCCGGCGTCACGTACCAGGCCTTGAAGGGCGAGAGGGGGTGGTGTTGGACGAAGGCCCGCACGACCGAGGCCGTGCCCTCCGGACGCAGCGCGAGTCGACGACCGGCCCGGTCCTCGAACACGTACATCTCCTTACTCGCCACCTCGGACTCTTCTCCGATGCCCCGGTGAAACACCCCCACGTCTTCGAACATCGGAGAGAGAATGAGGGAGAACCCGTAGCGGTGGGCGAGAGTGGCGAAGAGGGCGACGAGACCCTCCCACTGGGCCGACTCTGGAGGGAGAACGTCGCGAGTGCCGATGGGGGCGCTGAAAGTGGGGGTGTCGCTCACGTGGTTTTGTGGTGTCCTGGTAACTGGCGGAAGGCGTCGAAGACTCCGTCAACGGCCTTGAGGGCCGCCACCAGGCTACTCAAGTGACCGGGATCAGCCAGTTCCACGTCGAAGATCATCCTCACGATGCGTGAGCCCGAGGTCGCGGTCGAAGAAGAGATGATGTTGAGGTGGTATTCGGCCACCACGCGTGACACGTCGAAGAGGAGCCGGGCTCGGTCGAAGGCCAGCACTTCGAGCACGACCCGGTACTGTCCCCGAGTACCCCCGTCCCACTCCACGTCGATCACCCGTTCTCCCAGCCGGTGAGCGAGCGCCACCGCGTTAGAACAGTCGTCTCGGTGCACCGAGACACCCCGGCCCTGAGTGATGAAGCCCATAATCGGGTCGCCCGGCACCGGCGAACAACAGCGCGCCAGGTGAACCATGACGTCGTCGAGGCCCTCGACGTAGACGCCCGCTCCCCGTCGAGAAGAACGCTGGGTCCGGGGCGCTCGGGTGACGGTCGTGGGTAGTTGCTCGCTCTGACCGCCGTGTAGTTCGCGCTCGAGGCGCTGCACCACGGCCAGGGCGGAGATCTGGTGCGAGTCGATGGCCATGAAGAGACCGTCGAGGTCCTCGACGTTGGAGGCGGCGATGACTCGCTCGAGGGCGTCGGACGACAAGGAGGTAGCGACCGGAAGACCCTGGCGACGCAGGGCTCGCACCAACTCCTCGCGTCCGGACTCGATGGCGTCTTCGCGACGCTCGCGTTGGAACCACTGTCGGATCTTGGAGCGAGCTCTGGAGGACTGCACGAAACTCATCCAGTCCCGAGAAGGTCCGGCCGAGTCACTCTTCGAGGTGACGATCTCGACGACGTCGGCCGAGTGAAGGACCGTGTCGAGCGGCACGAGTCGACCATTGACCTTGGCCCCGACGCAGTGGTGACCCACCTCGGTGTGCACGGCGTAGGCGAAGTCGACCGTGGTCGCCCCCTCCGCGAGAGCGATGACGCGTCCCTTCGGTGTGAACACGTAGACCTCGTCGTGTCCGAGGTCCAACTTCATCGCCTCGAGGAAGGCGATCGGATCGCTCTCCTCCTCGTGAACGTCAGCCAGGCGCTGCATCCAGGCCAGTTCGCGAGAACTAGCCCCCTCCTTGTAGCCCCAGTGGGCGGCCACGCCGAACTCGGCCCGACGGTGCATCTCCTGGGTGCGTACCTGGACCTCGACCGACTTGCCGCGGGGTCCGATCACCGTCGTGTGAAGTGACTGGTAGAGGTTGAACTTGGGCGAGTTGATGTAGTCCTTAAAGCGCCCCTGAACCGGGGACCACAGGGCGTGGATCGCTCCGAGTACGGCCCAGCACTCTCGGTCGTCGTTGACGATGACCCGTAGGCCGACGAGGTCGAAGATCTCGTCGAACTCCTTCCCCCCGACGACCATCTTTTCGTAGATGCTCCAGAAGTGCTTCGGTCGACCGGTCACCTCACCATCGATACCGAAGTCGTGCAACTTACTCTTCAGAGTGTTCATGACTTCGCTCAGGTAGTCCTCACGCTCGGGCTGGCGCGTCGCCACCATCTGTTCAATCTCGGCGTAGCGCTTGGGGTGAAGGGTGGCGAAACAGAGGTCCTCTAACTGGGTACGGACCTGCTGAACTCCGAGTCGGTGGGCGAGCGGGGCGTAGACGTCGAGGGTCTCTTGGGCGATGGCCCGCTGACGCTGCTGGGGCATGACCGAGATGGTGCGCATGTTGTGGAGCCGATCGGCCAACTTAATCAGTAGTACGCGCCAGTCCTTCGCCATGGCGATGAACATCTTGCGAATGGTGGCCGCCTGCTGAGCCTCCTTCGAGTCGAACTCCAGTCGGTCGAGCTTCGTGACCCCGTCGACGATGTCGGCCACCCGGTCTCCGAACTCCTGTTCCAGCCACTCCCGGGTTACCCCGGTGTCTTCGACGGCGTCGTGCAGCAGTGCCGCCGAGACCGTCATCGCGTCCAGTCCCAACTCGGCCGTGATGTCGGCCACCGCGATGGGGTGAGTGACGTAGGGCTCACCGGTGCGGCGCAGCTGTCCCTCGTGGGCGTTAATCGCCACGAGACCGGCGCGGCGAATCATCGACGAATCGGCGTTCGGGTGGTGGCTCTCGAAGCGCGCGACCAGGCGCTCGACGCTACTCCAGAGGACCGGGTCAATGGCCGAGTGCGAGGTCAGACTCACCACGGGGCCAGCCTACGGCTCAGCGTCGCTTGGTTTTGCGCGCGCGGGGTTGCACCGAGGACCCCGGGGCCACGGTTACTCCCGCGATGCGCTGGGAACTCTCCGTCGCCAGTCGCGCCGCCTCGCTCGGCGACAGGGTGTGGTGTCCACTTCGCCCGAGCACCCGCGCCGCCAACTCCTGGTAGCGCGGCTCGCGCTCCTTAATGACCGCGAGCAACGGAGAGGCGATGAAGATCGAGGAGTAGGCCCCCGAGAAGAGTCCGACCACCAGGGCCAGACCGTAGTTCTCCAGGGTGATCGCCCCGAGGATGTACGCCCCGACAATCAAGACCGCCAAGACGGGGAGGATCGCCACCAGAGAGGTGTTAATCGAACGGGCCAGGGTCTGGTTCATCGAGAGATTCACCATGTCGGAGTACGTCAAGTCTCCGCTCTTCAAGATGTTGCGACTGTTGTCGCGCACCCGGTCGAAGACCACCACCGTGTCGTACAGGGAGTACCCGAGAATGGTCAACACCGCGATCACCGTGTCCGGGGTGATCTGGAAGCCGAAGAGGGAGTACACCCCCACGGTGACCAGCAAGTCGTGAACCATCGCCACGAAGGCGCTCACCGCCATCTTGAACTCGAAACGCACACTGATGTAGAGAACCACCGCCCCGAAGAACAAGAACAGGGCCAGCAGGGCCCGGTTGGTGATCTGAGAGCCCCAGGTCGGTCCCACGCTCGAGGTCGAGACGGAGTTCTGCGTGACGTGGGCCGCGTTGGCCATCGCCGCCACGACCTTGTTCGTCACCGCGACCTGCTGAGTTCCCGAGAGGGAGTTCAGGTTGGCCGTGACCTGGTAGGACTGGCTCCCGAGTTTTTGCACCGTGGGGTTAGAGAGTCCCGCCGACTCGACCGCCTGGGTCATCGCCGAGATCGAGGTCTGGCTGGAGTTGACCTCCCAGGAGCTTCCTCCCCGGAAATCGATGCCGAAGTTGAAGCCCCGCACACCGAGCGACGCCAAGCCGATCAAGATGATGGCCAGCGAAACGCTGAACCACACCTTACGCCGTCCCACGAAGTCGACCGTCGTAAGCCCCCGGTAGAGACGACCGAAGCCGTTCATCTTCGCCGGGTTCTCGCGGTCGATGTTGACGTCAGTCATGCGCGCCTCCCGCTCCCAGTCCGGCCGCCATCGAGAGCATCGACGAACCCTGACCCTGGCGGCGTCCGAGGAGAATCACCAGGGGTCGCGTGAAGTACCAGGTAAAGAAGATGTCCATCAACGTCGAGAGTCCGAGGAAGAAGGCGAAGCCTCGCACGTCGCCCACGGCGACTAGGTAGAGCAGGACCGCGGCGAGTAGGGAGACGGTGTCGGCCGCCAACACGGTGCGCCAGGCCGACTTGAAACCTCGATCCACCGAGGTTCGTAGGCTCCGTCCGGAACGGGCCTCGTCTTTTAATCGTTCGAAGTACACGATGTAACTGTCCACCGTGATACCGATGGACACAAT
>VFSW01008095.1_pt1 | contig 15146 bp, 14 predicted proteins | sample 5358111 | NCBI WGS metagenome assembly VFSW01 (sample SAMN11554181, study PRJNA540505) | mine drainage metagenome | isolation source: sediment from site ElyBrook_90M | place: USA: Ely Copper Mine, Vershire, VT | collected 2017
TCATTGCCGATCGGCGCCGACGAAGTCACGGTGCTCGAGCATGCGGTGGCCTATGCGACGTTCCCCAACAAGGGCAAGTCGGTCACCCCGCACGCGGTGCTGGAAGTTCGCACCGGCGCCGGCGATCTGGTCTGGCGTTTCGATCGCGACGGCAAGAAGCCGCTCCAGGCGATCCCGGCATCGGTTGCCGCCGACATGGCGGGGATGATGAGCCATGTGGTCAGCGAAGGTACCGCCCGGCGCGCGGCGCTCGACGGCATTCCCACCGCGGGCAAGACCGGCACCACCAATGCCTATCGTGACGCGTGGTTCGTCGGATATACGGGCAACTTCACCTGCGCCGTCTGGTACGGCAACGACGATTACTCCGCGACCAACCGCATGACCGGCGGCTCGCTGCCGGCGCAGACCTGGCACGACATCATGGTCGCCGCCCATCGGGGCGTCGAGATCAAGGAGATTCCGGGGGTCGGGGCGGGCACCAAATTGCCTGCTCCTGCCGCCTCCCCCTATGCGGCAGCCAACGGCGCTCAGAAAACTGCGGATATCAAACCGCCGCCGCCGGTCCTCACCAAGCGCGGTGCGGACATTCTGGTGCGCGTGGAGAAGATGCTCGACGACGCGGCCAAGACCGCCGGCAACCCGTCGAAGCCGGTCAAGCCCGTATCCTCCACCTCCGCGCCATTTACGGATAGCTTTGCCTCGGCGGTGCCCGATAACCCGGCTGCGCCTACGGCGCGCAAGAACTAACCGTGCGGCTGATCTTCATCACCTTGCTGGCGCTGATTCTGGCTACCGTCGTCGGCCTCGGCGCGACATGGATGACGGCCACGCGCGGCACCGATCTCGGCACCCTCACGATCGGCGCATGGACCGCCCGACCGAAAACCGGCACCGCCGACGTCGATCCCTATTCGCGCGCATCCATTGCCCGCAGCGGCGAACTCCCGGTCGGCACCGGCGACGGCGTGGCATTCTCGGCGACGACGGACGATCGCAACCGGCGGCTCGATGGCCGCTGCGACGTGGTCGTGAGCGGCGTCACACCAGCAGCACGATTCTGGACATTGACGCTCTATGATTCAAAGGGACGCCTGGTTGCCAATTCGCTGCAACGTTACGGCTTCACCAGCCAGGAAATCGTCCGCGGCGCGGACGGTGCGTTTGAGGTACGGATAGCGGCGAGATCACGCGCCGGCAACTGGCTACCCACCGGAGGGATCGAGCGCTACGCGCTGGTGCTTCGGCTTTACGATACGCCGGTCGGCGTGGCGACGCGAACCCAGCGCGATGCGCCGATGCCGTCCATTGCGACCGTGGCTTGCCCATGATTCGCCTGTTGTTCACCATCATCGCAGGCGTGCTGCTCGGCGGAATTGTTCACCTTGTCAGCGTGCTGGCGTTGCCGCGCATTGCCACCAACGACGCCTATTCACGTCTGGCGCCGATCACAAAACTGAACGCCGTCACTCCGCTGCCGCCGCCGGATCCGGGCAATGCGCCGCTGCCGTTCATGGACCCGGCATTTGCTGTTGCGATCTGCCGCTACGACCTGTCCGGAGGACCCATCAAGCTCACCGTCCCTGTCAGCCAGGCCTATACGTCGGTATCGTTCTATACGCGCAATGAAGTCGCCTATTATGCCATCAACGACCGGTCTGCCGGGCGCAAGGTGATCGAGCTCGATCTCATGACCGAGGCTCAACACGCCGAATTGCCTGAGGACGAGGACGTGACCGCGGCTGACCGGCTGATCATCGATTCACCCACCGCGGCCGGGTTGATCGTGATGAAGGCGCTGGCGCCGGAACCCGGCCTGATGCCGCAGGCCCAGGCTTCTCTGGCCGCATCGATCTGCAAGGTGCAGACGGAGCCGACGCCTGCCAGGCGCTAATGCTCCCTGTCCTTCAATAGACCCTCAGCCGCGCGAATTGAGCCGATGCCCGATGAAGGGCTGCGCGGCAACCGGGGGGTTGGCGGTCTGCGCGGCGAGTTCGCCGATCAATCGGTCGGCTTCGGCTGCCATATTGTCCGGCGCCTGGATCACCAGCCGTTCCAGCGCCCAGCGGTACGACGAGATTCGGCGCTCCAGGCATTGCTGGACCCATTGCACGATCAGCGTATTCTCTTCCATGCGGGCAACCGCATCGGCGCGTTCGCGCGGCGACAACTGCGAGACGTGTGCAAGGCTGGCGTTGCGTTTCCTGTCGAGATCGAGCACGCGCACGGCATTGGCGTAGAACGGCTCGAAGCGAGTAATGTCGTCGCGCACATCTTCAATCAGCTGCGCGTAGCGCGACGCATGCGAGCGGTGCGGCTCGTCGATCAGCAGACGTCCATAGGCGGTGCGATCGAAGATAACCTTTTGCCTCCATGGCGAAGGCAGCGGCTGGTAATCGCCAAACACGCTTTTCCAGGCGGGGCGCGAATGCGGCGGTTCGATCAGGGGATAGGCCAGATCGCGAAGTTGCCGTTCGCCGTCGGTGAGCTGGAACTGCGACGCCTGCAAGCCGACGCTTCCCGTTGCCTCGGCCCCGATCCAGCGATGCATGTCGTCGTTGAGGAAATCCTGTCGGGTGCGGCCGAGATCGCCGCCGCTGCACCCGCCGAGCGCCAGGCCCATCGAGAGCAGCGCCAGGACCGATGCAGAGCGAGCAGCCCGCAACCTGGCCCGGATTGGAAAATACGTCTCCGGCATATCAAATGTCCGGCGTCAGCGTCTGCGACGGCGGCGGCCGGGCGCGGCACCTTCTTCCGGTCCGCTGCCGCCGCTGGTCTCCTCGGGCTGCCGCTCGATCCGGACGACGGGAAGGATCAGCACGGTACCCGATCGATCGGGCGGGGCGCCATCCATGGTTGAGCCCAGCCGCCGCGATGCCGCATCCGCCGGAAATTCAATGATGGTGCCCATGCCGAACTCTCTCCGGTTGCCGCAGTGACGCAATTTGCGGCGACAGGCCATCATTAAGAACAGGACGTGGTTAACGGCATCTTAATGCCATGCAGCCGACCCGATTTGGCGCCGACACGCTCCAAAATGACGCGAAAACAACGATGCCGGTTCACGGATTGTTTTCCTTAACGAGCTGTTAAAGCAAGTGGGCTAGGCTGATGCGAGGAAATTACTCAGTCGCGTACTCCTGACATGACCACTCCTCCGCTGTTCCCGGGCTTTGACGGGCTCATGACACTCTCCCGCCGGGAGGGCGTCGATATCCGACCCACTCTGCTGCGCGTGCTTACCGATCTCTATGTTCAGGCCAGCATGCACAGCGAGGAAGAAGCGCGACAGTTTGTCGAGCTCACCTCCCGCCTGATCGATCAGGTTGACGACGCCACACGCGCTGCCGTGCGGGCACGGCTTGCGGTCTATCCGGGCACGCCGATCCAGGTCCTGAAACAGCTCGGGCTGAAACCCTCTCACCCCGATCAGCGCGTGCCGCTCGCCCGGGAAATTCCTGTAAACTCGATTCCTGTAAACCCGATTCCCGTTAACTCGACTGCCGTGAGCTCGATTCCTGAGAGCCCCTCGGCGGCGCCATCGGTCAACGCACCGGGCGGTGCGCAACTGCGGATGGCCTCGAATTTGTCGATGCAGCCGACGGACGCCGCCGAAATCAGTGGCCTGTTTTTCGGCGCCGGCTCCAGCGAGCGTGTGCTGATCCTGCATAATCTTGCCGACACGCCGCTAAAGGCCTCGCCGCGAATTCCAGCCCCGCGCGCAGCGCGCGCCATCGAGATACTCGAGATGGCGGCGTTTGCCGCCGACGTCGAAAACTTCACCCTCGAACTCGGTGAAGCCCTGATATTGCCGTGGAAGGTCTCGACCCAGGTGGTCGGCGATCCCGGCGGCGAGCCGCTGGCCTGCGCAGCCAAGGCGCTCGGCATGCCGAGCCCGGTTTTCCAGCGCGTGCTGCTGTTTCTCAAGCCGGAAATCGGCACGTCGGTGCATACCGTCTACCGGCTGTCGCGTCTGTACGATATCTTGAGTGAGCGATCCGCCCTGGTCATGCTGGCTGCGTGGCGCGGCGCGACCATGGCGGCCGCCCGCGCCAAGTACCGTCCCTCGCTCTACGACGACGAACGCCATCGCGGCCGGCCGGCAACCCAAACCCGCCCGGCGCAACTGCCCGGCACCGGCACGTTCCCGCGAACGGGCTCGCAGGGCTCCGGACGCTAGAGCATGACCCGGAAAAGCGGGCACTGATTTTCCCTCGCGACAAACGCGGAAAGCGTTTGCGCGGAGATCAGGCTCACACAAAAAGATAGAGCAAGATGACGATGACGATTCAAAGAAAAGTCATCTCGCTCTGGCGAAATCAGTCGCGCGCCAAATCGAGAAAATGCCGCCCTGCCCGGTCCTCGGTCTCCACGATCCAGGCATCGGGATCGAACCGGACTTCCTTCCGGAGACGCTCTTCCACGGATTGTTCCGGAACCGGCTCTTTCGACGTCGACATGAAGAAGCGCTCGATCGGCCGGCTGTCGTCATAGACCGTCTGCGGCGCCGGCACGTACAGCATGGCATTGCCGTCTAGCAGCGCCACCTTGACGAACACGGCACCGGCTTCCTCCGCGCCACGCCGGCGCACGGCGCCAAAGACGCCCGCGGTCTGGCAGCGGCGCAAATAGGCCGCCACCCAAATGCTGGATTTCAAACGCATGAGAGGAACGATAGGCCAGCTGCCGATGTGACGCTAGTCGATCGGGTGGCCTATCACCGCCGTCAGTTCGCGCACCAGGCGATCGGACACCTGGCCCGTCACCGGAAGCTTGCGCGCCCGTTCGAATTTCTGGATCGCGGCCTGGGTATCCGAACCGGCAGTGCCGGTGGGCTTCAGCTGGCCATAACCATAATCGGTGAGCGCGCGCTGCACGGCGGCCACCCGCCGCGTGCCCGCGATGTCGTTGTGGGAAGATGCCGGAATAGGCGCAGGGGGCCGCGGGACGGCGGCCGGCATGACTGGCACAGCGCTGGTCGTCTTGACCAGATTGGCCAGCGGATCGGCGGCCTTCGGCTCCGCAGGTCTGGATTCGGGCTGCGCGGCGTCGGCCTCGACCGGGCGCGGACGCGGACGCGGATTGGCAGGCGCCGCCACCGCGGGGATGGCGGTGACCGAGCCAAACATCGGTGCTGGATGGCGCCCCGCCTGCAGGAACAGGGCGTTGGCGATGATGGCGCTGACGGCTGCGAAGGCGAGCACGCCCGCAACCGTATCTTTCGGACTGTGCAGCAACAGTCGTATCAGAAGGCCGCGCTCCGCGTCCGCTTCAACCGCGATCGCCTTGGCGCCGCGGCGGCCGCGCGGCCTATCGTCGTCCCTGGAATTTTGTCTAGGCACTCTTCTTCACCTGATGGGCTTGGCCTGGGATTGCGGAGCGCAACGGCGGGGGGAGCGTCGCGATGTTGCTTGAGGGCTGCGCGGCCTGGGCCGTGAACGTCAGCGGCAGCGCGACCGTAACCGTGGTCCCCTCATCAATCTTGCTTTGCACGGTCATCTCGCCGCCATGCAGGCCAACCAGGCTTTTCACGATCGACAGCCCGAGGCCTGTGCCTTCGTGCCGCCGCTGGTAGGTCTTGCCGGCCTGGAAGAAGGGATCGCCGATCCGTTTGAGATCCTCAGCCGTGATGCCGACGCCGGTATCGGCGACGCGAAGGACCAGCCTGGGTCCCTCGACGCTGGCCGACACCGTCACTTTGCCGCCGCCTTCGGTGAACTTGATGGCATTGGAGACCAGATTCAGCACGATCTGCCTGAAGGCGCGCGGATCGCCGGTCATGATCGGCAGATTGTCCGGCGCGCGGGTGACGAGGTCGATCGCATTCTCCCGCGCCTTCAGGGCCAGCAGATTGCAGCAATTGACGAGCGCAGCCCGCGGCGCGAACGGCTCCGGCGAAATTTCGAAATTGCCGGACTCCATCTTCGACATGTCGAGGATGCCGTTGACGACCGATAGCAAATGCTGGCCCGAATCGTTGATCAGCTGGGCATATTCCTTGCGGCGCGCCGCATCCAGCATCAACGTGTCCTCCTGAACGATCATCTCGGAGAAGCCGATGATGGCGTTGAGCGGCGTGCGCAGTTCATGGCTCATGGTGGCAAGGAAGCGGGTCTTTGACTCGTCCGCCTGCTCGGCGGCGGTCCGCGCAAGGTCGAGCGCCTGTTCCTGGTGTTTCCGGTCGGTGACCTCGCGCATTACCGCGACCACCTCGGCTTCGGACGGGGTCGCCGTTTCCAGCACCTGCTCGAGCGGCCGGCAACGCATCTCCACCCAGATGAAGTCCACCTGACCGCCCTGAGCGCGCTCGCGGCCGCGTGGAAGATCCCGTCTTAGACGAAATTCGACGCTACAAGCCTCGCCACCGCGCGCCGCGTCTGAGAGCGCGGTGAGATAGGCCGGGCGATCGGCGACATGAACGCGGTCGAACAGACCGTGCCCAAGCAGAAGCGGAACCGGCGTTCCCAGCATCGTCTCCGCGGCAGGCGAAATGAATTGCACCGCCCCGTTGCGATGATGGCGCGAGATCACGTCGCTCATGTTTCGCGCCAGCAGGCGATATCGATCCTCCTCGACGTAGAGCAACGAGACGCTGGTGCGCGCCAGCGACTCGGCGCCAAATGCGAGCCCGGCGGCATAGAGCGTCGCCGACGCCACACCGAATGCCACGAACACGGCGCGCAGGGCCGGATTCGCTTGCGGCGCCGGCAACATGTCGAAATGACCGAGCAGGATCAGCAGGGACGCACAGCTCAGCGCCAGCGCGGACGCAAACGCAACCACGCGACGCGAACCCGAAAGCGCCGCCTCAAGTGGAACAATGACAAGCCAGATCGCGGCAAAGGATTCGATGCCGCCGGTGGTCGTCGCCAGCGTCATGACGAGACCGGCGAGCGCCATCGACGACAGAATACAGGCGCCTTCGTAGCGTCCCGTGCGCGACAGAAACCACGACAGCAAAATGGGGGCGATCAGCCAGGCGAAGGCCGTAACCTCAAGGGCGGTGGGTGCGCCGCGCATCGCAAGATAGACCGGAAAACCCGCAATGGCCGCCAGGCTTCCGAGCAGCCGCGGCGCGATGAAGGCGCGATGACGCGCCCGCGTCAACGCATCATATCGTGCCGACGGATGCAGCAGCGTATCGAGACAATCGCGGATGATACTCAAAACTGTCACGGCTCTCGCGCCTCGGCCTATGCGTGCAACAGACGCGCAGGAACGCCCCTTTATCGTTACCGCACCGTGTCAGAGCGAAATTAAGCTAACGCTAAGGCGCAGGGGCGCGCGACCGGACACCGTATCATCAAGGGGCTTTCGAGCACCGTGAAGCCGCTCAATCGATGCAAATGGTGAACAGCAGGTTTCCCGCGCCGACCCCGTATGGTTTCGAAATGGTGGATGCGGCCCGAGACGCCATCTTGCCTCCTGAAAGCGGTATCAATCGAAAATTTACGCCGAATCAAATCATTCGAATGTTTCGCGAATTATCGGCGATTTAACTTCAATGCAAACACTTGCGATTTATCGACGGCTGTTAGTCAGGGCTGCAGGAATCCACTGCAACACGATCGAAGGGACGGCCGGAGTCGCGAGATGTTCTTTCTGCTTCGCTTGGTGTTCTGGGTCGGGCTGGTGCTCGTGCTGTTGCCCAGGGACAAAGCCCCGGAATCGGACAAAGCGCCGCAATTGGGCGCGTCCGAAGCCGTGTCCGCGGCCACCGCGGCGGTCTCCGACATGAGTCGGTTCTGCAAGCGCCAGCCGGCAGCATGTGAAGTCGGCGGCCAGGCGGCGACCGTAATCGGCCAGCGCGCCCAGGCCGGCGCCCGCAAACTTTATCAGATCATCATCGACAAGCGTTCGCCCGACGACAAGCGTTCGACCGACGACAAGCGTTCGCCAGATCATACCGGCTCGATCGGCGGCATCGAGAATGCCGAAGCTGCGCTTGTGGAAGCTGCGCCGCGCGATACCCTGACGCCCGATGACGTGCAATTGGAGTGGCGGGGCGCGCCGCCGCCGCTGCCCTGAAACAAGCCGGAAACGCGCTCTCTTTTTGATCGGCCAATATCGCTTTCGGACGCTTTCGATCCTATATAAGGTCCTAGGATTGAGCGCGGGACGCAATGACGATCGACGAAATCAGGGAAAACTTTGAGCTGCTGGACGACTGGGACGACCGTTATCGGTACGTCATCGAGCTCGGCCGGGCGCTCGATCCAATGCCGGAAGCCGAACATTCCGCCGCCAACAAGGTGCACGGTTGCGCCAGCCAGGTCTGGCTTTCACGGCGGGTCGAACGCAGTGGGACCGCTGAACCGCTGCTGCTTTATCGGGGCGACAGCGACGCTCACATCGTGCGCGGATTGATCGCGATTCTGCTGACGCTTTATTCGGGCCACACGCCGCAGAAAATTCTTTCAACCGATGCCCTCGCGGTGTTCGACGAATTCGGATTCCGCGAGCATCTCACGCCGCAACGCTCCAACGGCCTGCGCGCGATGGTCGAGCGCATTCGCACCGACGCGCGCGAGGCGCTCGCCGCGACGTCCTGAGGGTCGGACGTCGACGGAGAGCGCGTTCGATGTTCACGATGCCGTGATCGTGGGACCCTGCGCGCGAGGGTTGCGCCGGTAGCGCCATCAACCTGTCTTTAAGGCATTTATCGGATCATCCGCCGACAACCAAGAGTTGACGGATGAGTAACGTTCCGGCTGTCTGGCGCTTCATGCGGTCGCGATCGGGTCGCGGCTTTGTTCTGCACTTGGGCATCTGTGCAGTATTATCCGTCGTGGTCGGCTGCGGATTCTATTACTTCAGCCTGAACTGGTTCAAGGATCACAAGAGCAGCGAAAAGATCATCGCGCTGCAATTGGTGGACGCCTTCGTCGCCAACTATTCGGCAATCCGATCGCAATTTGGACAGGACGCACCGGTTCCGGCGTCATTCCGGGCTCATGCGATCGAAGCTTTCAACAAACGGAGCGGCGACAATTCCGATTTTCGCCTTCGCTCGGTCGGCATGCCGGGACGGGAAATCTCGACGCCGCCGTCGGACCGACGAATGGCGGAGACCCTTGCGGCCTTCGCAACGATGCCAAACCCGAAACCGGTATCCGAGTTTCTCGACGTCGGCGGAGAACTGACATTCCGGACGGTTTATCCGACCATGGCGCAGGAACAGAGTTGCGTGAACTGTCACAACACGCTGCAGCACGACAAGCCGCAGTGGCATCTCAACGATGTCATGGGCGCTTTTGTGATCGACGTACCGCTGTCGCCCTTTCAGCGCAAGGTGCTCTGGCAGAGCGCCGGTACCGGATTGGCTCTGTTTTTCGCGCTGGCGTTTGCCGGCCTGATGATTTCGCTGATTCATTTTCGGCAGTTGGAAGCCCTCAATGCCTCCACCGCGGAGCTCGGCCGCACCCAGAATTTCCTCGACAGCATCATCGAGAACATGCCCGTTTCGGTTGCCGTCAGGGACGCCAGAAATCGATGCTACGTCCTCATCAATCGCACCGCCGAAGCCATTTTCGGGATCGTGCGCGGCGATTTGATCGGCAAACAGGTCGATGACCAGCCCGGCAAGGACGCCGCAAGCGACCTGTTTCCGCTCGCCGACGAGGCGGCGCGCAGCCGTGATCTTCAAGCCATCGACGAGCACGTCGTCCATACCCGCCACAACGGCACCCGCATCCTGACAACCAGGAATCTTTCGATACCGGACGAGAACGGCGAACCTCGCTACCTCCTCAGCCTTTCGGAGGACGTTACCGAGCGTAAGCAGGCCGAGGACCGAATTGAGCACATGGCGCACTATGACGCGCTCACCGATTTGCCCAATCGCGCCGCCTTCGTGGAACATCTCACGCGCACAATAGATGCGGCGAAGGAGAGCAAAGAATCGTTCGCCGTGCTGAGCATCGACCTCGACGGCTTCAAGGAAGTCAACGATATGTTCGGTCACGCGGTCGGCGATGACGTGCTCCGTAAGCTATCGCAACAGCTGCGTAGCTTCGCCGGCGACGCTTATCTGGCGCGGCTCGGGGGCGACGAATTCACGCTGATCACACCGGATGGCGATCAGCCGGCGCTCGCCGAAATTCTTGCCCAGCGTCTCCAGACAGGCGTCGCCAGCGATCTTGAACTGAACGGCCAACATTTGCGCGTCGGCATCAGCATTGGCGTTGCCATTTTCCCGGCCGACGGCGCTGACGCAACGACACTGCTCAATAATGCCGATGCCGCGCTTTACCGCGCCAAGGCCGCCGGCCGCGGCAAGACACGCTTCTTCGAAGTCGAAATGGACAATCGGCTGCGCGAGCGGCGCGCCATCCAGCATGAGCTCGGCTCCGCCATCGCCCGGGACGAGCTTCGTCTCTTCTATCAGCCGCAGGCGAAGATCGACGGCGCGATAACCGGATTCGAGGCACTGGTTCGCTGGCATAATCCCCAGCGCGGCATGGTTTCGCCCGCCACCTTCATTCCAGCCGCGGAGGAGAGCGGTCTCATCGTGCAGATCGGCGAATGGGTGCTCCGCGAAGCCTGCCGCGAGGCGGCGTCGTGGTCACAGCCGCTGCAAATCGCGGTCAATCTGTCGCCAATTCAGTTCCGCCACGGCGACCTCGCAGGATTGGTTCATTCGGTGCTGCTCGAAACCGGCCTTGCGCCGACACGTCTGGAGCTTGAAATCACCGAGGGGGTATTGGTCGACGATTTCGCCCGCAGCGTTTCCATCCTGCGCCGCCTGAAGACGCTTGGTGTTCGCATCGCAATGGACGACTTCGGCACCGGATATTCGTCGCTGTCCTATTTGCAGTCATTCCCGTTCGACAAGATCAAGATCGACCAATCGTTCATCTCCAACGTGAAGAGCAATCCCCAGTCGGTGGCCATCGTGCGCGCCGTCATCGGACTGGCGCATGGGCTCGGTCTGCCGGTGCTGGCGGAGGGGGTTGAGACGAAGGCACAGCTTGAGTTTCTCGCAGCCGAGTCCTGCGACGAAGTGCAGGGTTACCTGCTGGGGCGACCGTATCCGATCATGGAATACTCCGAGCTCATCGGCCACAATGAGGCAGCGGAAACGAGGCTGCTCAGAGCCTGAGTTGGCGTTTCATATTCCCTTGAGGAGAGGGAATGCCGGACTATTTGCGCCGCCGCCGCTGCTGGCCGAGCCCCATTTTCTTGGCGAGCTGCGAACGCGCCACCGCGTAATTCGGCGCCACCATCGGGTAGTCCGGCGGAAGACCCCATTTGTCGCGATATTGCTCTGGCGTCATGTTGTATTGCGAGCGCAGATGCCGCTTCAGCGATTTGAAGCGCTTGCCGTCTTCGAGGCAAACCAGATAGTCCGGGGTCATCGACTTCTTGACGGAAACCGCGGGCTTGGCGGGTTCCAGAGGCGTTTCAACCCTGCCGGTCGAGACCCGCAGCAAGGCCGCGTGGATCTGGCTGATAAGGGCCGGAATTTCCGAGGCCGGCGTCGGATTGTTGCTGAGGTAGGCCGACACGATGTTCGCAGTCAGGTCGATGAAATTCTTGCCCGCGCCGTCGGTCATGGCCTGAACCTTCTTTGGATCGTCATTGCGCAAGATATCATAGATTTCGCGCAACGACCCGAAGCACCAATACGCTTCCGGATTCGCGCACTACTTTGGAATATGAGCGGATTACTCCGACGGTGACAAGAACAACCGACAAGAACAACCGCGGCTGTTTTTCGGCCCGGCTTCAGCTGGAATTCAGGCTTCTCAGGGGCGCTGGTCGAGGTGCGAACGCAGTTCATCAATCGACGCAAACCGCATCATGCCCTCTGGCATTTGTGCCTCGATCGAACCGTCGGAATACAATGAATAGGCCATTCCATCGACAACGCCTGACTTGAGGACGGTCACCGGCGGTTGATCCTCGCTTCGTGCAGCCGATGAAGGGTGATCTGCCGCAGCCGCGCCGGAGCTTGCCTCGCTAAACGTCGATGGCGCGCGTCCGCCGCGCCGCTGGCCAGGCGCTTCGGTGCCTCTTGGGCGTTCCGGTTTTGGCCAGGCGTCGTCGAATATCGGCGGTTCGGCCTCGCTGATTTCAAAAGCTCGTGGCGCGTTGCCTGGCGCTGGACCAGGCTCGTTTGCGGATGCATCGGCTGGACGCGCTTGCCCGCGTTCACGCTCCCTCCGCGATGCGGAGGAAAACATCAGATTACGCCGCGGTTTGGCGGCGGGCGCGGCCTCGGCTGGCTCCGGCGGCGGCATGTCGCTGCGCACGCTCCGCGCCGCTGCCTCGTCACGCCACGGAGCCTGCGATGGGTGTGCATCCGTTTCCATACCTTCCGCAGCGGATTGATCGCGGCTGAACAAGAAGCCGCCGCCTTCCGGCGCCTGGTGGCGCGGCTGTGGCGTTACGGCTTTCGGTTGCAGCGCGGCTTCCGCCCAGTCCGAGGTCGCACCGGCGCCAAGCCGCTGGGCGATGATCCTCAGCTCGCGAATGACAAGCCACAGGCCCAGGATAACGAGCCCCGTGCATGCCGCGACCGCGCCTGCGAGGATCAGGGTGTTCCCGAAACTGAACTCCTTTACCGGGACTCCGAAACCGATCGCCAGGAGGCCCGCCAACAGGCAGCCAATCCCGGCAACCAACATTGCCACCATCATCAACCTTACCCCTGGGCCGCGCTCAAAATACTCGCAAGCCACAATTGCCACGATACCGTCATATTGTGTGCCTCGCCAACCAGCAATTGCGGCGGTAGTTCCCGCAGAAGAAGCCGGAACCCGCTGATCGAGCCAGATAGACTATATCATTGCTGCGCTGCATCAGGGAAATTGCGCCACAATTCCCAATTACTTGAAAAGGGAACTGCGCTATATGGATGCCGGGGTGAGGCCCAAGAGCGCCTGCTGGGCCACAGGGGACCGGGTTACCAATAGCCATGACATCGATCACTACCTCGGCTATCGATACGCCGTCACGGCGCTCGGTGGAACGGACTTGTGATGATCTCGCGCTGATCGTGCTGGCCGTGGTCGGACTGGTCGCCGGCCTTACCTTCCGGGACTATGGACTAGGCTGGGACGATTATACCCACGCCGAATATGCCGACCTGTTGCTGCGGATGTACGGCTCCGGTTTCAAGGATACCGGCGCGCTGTCGTTCGCCAATCTCTATATGTATGGCGGCGGTTTCGACATGGCGGCGGCCTTGCTGCACAAGGTAATTCCGCTCGAGCTGTTCGAAACCCGCCGCCTGCTCGGCGCCACCGTCGGCATCATCGGCCTTGCGGTTACATGGCGGCTTGGCCGGCGTGTCGGCGGCCCCCTTGCCGGGCTTGCAGCCTTGCTGCTGCTGGCGCTGTGCCCGATCTTCTACGGGCACATGTTCATGAATCCCAAGGATGCGCCGTTCGCCGTTGCAATGGCGATCCTGATCCTTGGCCTGGTCCGTCTGGCCGAGGAATACCCGCAACCCTCGCCGCGGACGATCCTGATCGTCGGCCTTGGCGCCGGCCTGTCGATCGGTTCGCGTATCCTCGGCGGGCTGGCCCTGATCTATGCGGTGATCGGCTTTATGCCGATGCTGATCGAGGAGATCCGCACGCAGGGCAGGCGTGAAGCCGTCCGGCGGTCGGTACACGTCGGTTACACGCTGCTGCCGGGCCTGATCCTCGGCTACCTCGTCATGGGGCTGATCTGGCCGTGGGCGATCATCGAGCCCGGCAACCCGTTCCAGGCCGCAACCTATTTCTCGCACTTCTTCGAGAAACCATGGAAGGAAATGTTCGACGGCGCGTTGGTTTCGGTGCCGGACATGCCGTGGTCGTATCTCCCGACCCTGTTCGCCCTGCAGCTTCCCGAAATATTGCTTGGCCTGTCGATCGCCGCCGTCATAGCCACGCTGCTCGCCCTGCCGCGCGCGGACGTGTCGGGCCGCCGCAAGACCATCCTTCTGATGCTGACACTGGCGGCCGTGCTGCCGATTGCCGTCGCGATCCTGAAGCGGCCCGCGCTTTACAACGGCATTCGCCATTTCATCTTTGTCATCCCGCCGATGACGGTGCTCGCCGGCACTGCGTTCGCCCGGGGAATGGATTGGCTCAAGCGCAACCGTCGCAGCTGGCAACCGGTCGCACTGGCCGTCTTCTCGTTCGGCTTGCTGTTGCCGCTTGGCGAAATGATCCGGCTGCACCCTTACCAATACACTCACTTCAATCTTATCGCCGGCACGGTGCGCGGCGCCGATGATCGCTACATGCTGGATTACTGGGGGCTGGCGCTGAAGCAGGCTTCCGACGGCCTGCGCGAAGAACTTGACGAGCGGCACGAAGCTCCGCCGCATGGGCGCAAATGGAAGGTCGCAGTATGCGGTCCGCAGCGCCCTGCCCAGGTTGCGCTGGGCCCCGACTTCACCATCGGCTGGGACAGCCATGCCGCCGATTTTGCGATGACCCTTGGCGAATTCTACTGCAAGGGCCTTACCGCCCCGGTAATGGTGGAGATCAAGCGCGACGACGTGGTGTTTGCCCGGGTCTACGATATTCGCGGCCGCAGCATCTCCAGCCTGCTGGCGATTCCGGCGCCGTGAGGTGTAACCGCCGTTACAACAGCATGACTGCCACGCCGGCGCGGCGGCTTGCCGCCAACCTGCCGCGGGAATAGGCTCGAAAATCATCAGTTCAACGGGAGAAACCGGTCATGTCGCCAGCGGAAGCTCGCCTGAAGGAAGTGCCGTCGGAAATGACGGATGGCGAATGGAGCCAGCGCGTCAATCTTGCCGCGTGTTACCGCCTGATCGCGCATTACGGCTGGGACGATCTGGTCGACACCCACATCTCCGCGCGGGTGCCGGGACCCGAGCATCATTTCCTGATCAATCCATACGGGCTGATGTTCGACGAAATCACCGCCTCCAGCCTGGTCAAGGTCGACCTCGACGGCAACCAGCTCACCAAGAGCCCGTACAGCATCAACCCGGCCGGCTTCACGATTCATTCGGCGATCCACGAGGTTCGCGAGGACGCCGGCTGCGTGCTTCATCTGCACACGCCCGACGGCACCGCGGTAGCGAGCAGCATGGAAGGCTTGCTGCCGCTGAACCAGACCGCGCAGCTCGTCACCTACGATCTCGCCTATCACGACTATGAAGGCATTGCGCTCGACCA